>RCUQ01000070.1_pt1 | contig 129368 bp, 112 predicted proteins | sample 2166351 | NCBI WGS metagenome assembly RCUQ01 (sample SAMN09932597, study PRJNA488358) | compost metagenome | feature: garden; material: soil; isolation source: compost soil in acetonitrile-enriched culture | place: Germany: Experimental Botanical Garden Goettingen | collected 2016-01-27
TAATGCTTGGACCGTCTTTGATGCTTAAGCCAGCATTGTTAATGAGCGTATCGCCAAGCTTAACAGAATCAAAGCTGACATCTTTCTTCGTCGCAACTTTATATTCTTTGCTGCCATCAGCATTAGTGACATCTGTAATCGTGATGTTGTCGCCTTCAACCACAGTCGTTTTAGCCGCCGCTGCAGCTTTATTGACTGAATCAATCGCATCATGAATGGTGTTCTTGCCCGTATTACCCACATTTGAAGTCGTTACACCACCATCAGCATTTAGTGATGTATTACCACCAATACTGTTTTTAATGCTGTTTGCAGTATGGTGAAGCTGGCTGCCATTCACTGCATCTTGTGATGTACTCTTAATATCACCATTGGCAACATTGGTGATTTTCTTTTTACCTGCATCAATGCCCTGAGCCGTAATGCTTGGACCGTCTTTGATGCTTAAGCCAGCATTGTTAATGAGCGTATCGCCAAGCTTAACAGAATCAAAGCTGACATCTTTCTTCGTTGCAACGGTCAGGTTATTCGCTTCACGCTTAATCTCAATGTTTTCACCATCCAAGAATTGAACAGTATCTGAGGCTTTTACTGCACTTGCAGCATCACCATTCACCTGGATCTTCCAAGTTTGGTTTTGCAAGTTGGCAATATCACCCGTATTGCTAGTAATTTGCTCACCCTGTTTGGTCACAGTTTGGGTCAAATTAGTCACATTTTGATTGGTGCTGTTTAATTGGCTGCCATTGATGGCGTCTTTTGAAGACGCGCTGATATCACCATCCGCCACATTGGTGATTTTCTTCTTGCCTGCATCAATGCCTTGAGCCGTAATGCTTGGACCGTCTTTAATGCTGAGGCCGGCATTGTTAATCGTCGTATCACCCAGCTTCACAGAATCAAAGCTGACATCTTTCTTCGTCGCAACTTTGTATTCTTTGCTGCCGTCTGCATTGGTGACATCGGTAACTGTGATGTTGTCGCCTTCCACAACGCTAGTTTTCGTACCAGCTCCAGCATTTTTTTCAATTGCTTCTGCGATAGATGCATAGTCATTACCAGCGACATTAAACGGCCCAGTTAGCTTGCCATTATCACCGACAGTAACGCCGCCGCCAATAATATCTGCAGCGCTATTTGCAACATTACCCAATACCAGATTGGTTCTGTAAAGTTGGCTACCATTAATACCATCGGTACTTGTGGCACTAATATGACCAGCCGCAACATTTTTAAGTTGACGTTCAGCTCCAGCAGAACCTAAAGACACTTGATCACCCGCCTGACTTGCAGCACCTGCAAATGAACCAAATTTTATGCCATCAATGGTTGCTTCTGTTTCTTTTGTTGCATCGGTATCTGTATTTGATTTTGAACCAATTGCGACAGCATTCGTTTTTGTTACTCTAGAGGAATTACCAATAGCAATACCATTACTTTTTTCTACTCTTGAACCAAAGCCTAAAGCTGTTGATTCTTTTGCATTGGCAGCAATAGAAGAGTTTGAGCCCAAGGCTAAACTTTTCTCAGCACCACCTTCAACAGATGCCTTACGGCCAATCGCGACAGTATCTCCAGTATTATCTCCAATTTTAGAAGCAATACCGATTGCAACACCACCGTCAGAATTGCCTGAATTGGCTTTTGCACCAATTGCAACTGATGCATTATCCACATCTGTTTGCGCTTGATCGGCAATTGCCCCTGTGCCAATAGCAACACTGTGCGCCCACGCCCAAGTGTCATTACCAATGGCAACACCACCTTTGTCATCGCCACTATTTGCATTTGCATTACGGCCAATCGCAATACCATCATTGATGACACGTGAGTTTTCACCGATGGCAATACCACCAACGGTTCCTGTTCCACCTGAAACACTAGCAGAACAGCCGATTGCAATAGATTTTGGTAAACTGGTACTAGCCGTACCACAATTTGGATCTGAAATAGCAATAGAACCAGAATTCACAGCTCCATCATTGCCACTTCCAACTTCCACCGCATACAGTTGTGGTGAAAGTGCAAGTAAAGCTGCAGCTAATAGACTTAAATTAATCGTTTTTTTTGTTTTTACTATGGTTAATTCAGTACTAGAATTTAGAACTGCTTTGCTACGAGTTGACGAATGCCCTTTCGCTGTTGCTAACTCAGAAACGGCAACCCATGCACCGATTGAAGCGTTCCAAATTACTTTATAAATTTTATTCACACCAACCCGCCATTGTGACATAAGTCACACTAATAAATAATAAAGAGACAAAATCTACAGAAGGTGGGCATTATATTCATTTTTTATAATTTATCTATACTTGAGATATAATTTTTTAATCTTTTTTTGCATAAAAGCTATTTAATCCTTGGTGTTGCCAAGTTAAAGTTGGCTATGAATACCATCAAGCCCATAAACCAGATCTTTCATATAACGGATATTTTGTTAATTTTAGGAATGCTTAATCAAAATAAAAGATGCAGTGCAAATCATAGAAGATCATGAGCATTTGAGATTCATTCTGGAACATTTGGAGTCCAATGAAATTTAGGGGATAATTAGTACCAAAAGATTATTTAAAGATAAAATACATTATTGATTTTAAATATATTATTCCTATATTTACATTTTCTAAAAATCTATTATTTAACTCAAACTGGGTAAATAAATATTACCTTTCGGGGTGAGATTATTGGAGATTTGAGTAGAGATAAACTAGATATTAATAACTGAATTTTCAAAGTTTGTATTTTAAACGATCAATTTTTCGACATAAATAACAGTATAATAAAATCGACTATTCATCGAATTAATGCTGATTTTAAGGCTAACAATTCAGCCTATTTAAGATAAATACCTTATAAAAATAAAAGCCGATCACATGATCGGCTTTTATACAGTAAATTATATTTATCGCGCCATTAACGCTTCAATTTCGTCTACCGACTTCACCACTTTCGCAGTCAAATTAAGTGGACCATTTTTGGTTGCTACAATGTCATCTTCAATACGAATACCAATACCACGCCATTTCGCATCGACCGTTTCATCATCAGGCGCAATGTACAAGCCTGGTTCAACCGTCACCACCATGCCTTCTTCATAGGCACGCCACACACCTTCTTGCTTATATGAACCGACATCGTGCACGTCCATACCGAGCCAGTGCCCTGTACCATGCATATAAAACTGACGGAAACTTTCCTTTTGGATAATTTCTTCAATATCACCTTGCATAATACCCAGATCAAGTAGACCTTGGACTAAAATGCGCACCGCAACATTATGTGGTTCTTTATATGAGTTCCCTACACGCACTGCGTCAATTGCGGCAAGTTGTGCATCGAGGACTACATTATAAAGAGCTTTTTGCTCAGGGCTGAACTTTCCATTGACGGGGAAAGTACGGGTGATGTCTGAAGCATAATATTCATATTCACACGCAGCATCGATCAGCACCAAATCGCCATCTTTTAGCTCTTTGTTATTCTCTACATAGTGCAAAATGCAGGCGTTTTCACCACCACCGACAATGCTGTTATACGACGGCACGCAGCCATTTTGACCAAATACATAATTAAGCTCAGCTTCTAGAGCATATTCCATCATACCCGGCTTAACGGCTTGCATAGCACGAGTATGCGCTTGTGCGGAAATATCTGAAGCTGTTTGCATCAATGCAATTTCTTGTTCTGACTTAAACAAACGCATTTCATCTAAAATACGGTCTAGCTGTATCAATTGTGCAGGTGCAGCAGTCCCACGACGTGACTCACCATTGGCAGTCGTGATCCATTTTGCTACACGCGCATCAAATTCAGGCTGTTGCCCAATACGATAGAATAATTTTTCTTTGCTTAAGAGTTTTTCAATGATTTCTTCATCTAACAAATCTATCGCATACGCTTCGTCAGCTTCATAGTCTTCTACCGCCCCATCCACACCTGCGCGGTAACCATTCCAGATTTCCATCTCGCGGTCACGCTCACGGCAGAACAAACTGTAGCTGTAACCGTCTTCATCGTCTTCGGCAAAGGTTTCAATGACTGCCACGGCTTCGGGCTCAGCAAAACCAGTTAGATAAAAGAAGCTGCTATCGGTACGGTATTTATAGTCTGCATCACGATTACGCATCGCCACTGGACTGGTTGCAATAATGGCAATACTGTTCGGACCCATTTGTGCAGCCAAACGGTCACGGCGTTCCTGAAAATCCACTTGCGTTAGTTTCATGTTTGATCTGTCTTTTTTATACCAAAGAATAAAGTTGCCACGCGCACCCTATCATGTACGCGCAGCAAGTCTTATGCCAATCAGCTTGGGCGATGCGGCGTAAACATTTCTACAACATTGTTCGCTTCTGTTACAGAACGATCGATTTGTTGCTTTTTATGAAAGTGTTTAAGCAGAGAACTTTCCTCTACCGCAATCTTTTTGCGGCCTACAGATAAGCTCACAGGAATTAAACGTACAAACTCGTATAACTCTTGATAGCTCTCTTCCCCCTCTTCATCATCATCGGTTTCTTCAAACTCAACTGCCGCGACATCTTGTAAATGTTCGATTAGTTCCATTTCATCTGGGCGAATATGACCAGACGCCAAACCAAAGCCCAGCACTACGCCTGCGCACCAATCCGCCAAAGCTTGGACACGGTCTGCCAGCGTATGGGTGTCATCGGGAAGTAACGGTAAATAGTCCAACTCATCGTCAGAAAGTGCATGTGCGACATCTTCTGCTTCATCGGCTAACAAAGCCAAAGCTTCTTCGCTTAACTCTGGAATTTCCAAAGTCGTTAGGATGTGTTGCCACTCTTCACGGCTCGGTGCCTGAGTTACACAAATGATACCTGTGAGTAAACCATGTAACTCACTTGGGCTAGAAATCTCTTCAATTTTAGAAAAATTTGGCTGCCATTCTGACCAACCTGAAATATCGTCTTGCATTCGTTTATCCAATCTCTATACTTCTTATATATTACCTTTGTTTGCAGCACTGTGCGACCACGATATGTTAGAAGAATTACAGCGTCTACAGGCGCATATTGGCGTTTTAAAAACGCGACTTGCTCATTTTGAAAGTGAAAATAGCACTTTAAATGCAGCTAAACTGGATGCTGAAGAACAGCATCGTTCTCAAGTTGTGCAAAAAAATGGCTTAATTACCCAGAAACAAGAACAAATTGATGATTTAACTGAGCAATTAAGCAGCGCTCAGACCCAATATCAACACTTGAACACTGATGCGACTGCTTTGGCCGATCGTTATAGTCGTTTGGAAAAAAGTTGTACGGATTTAAAAAATCGCTTTCAGGAGATCTTGGCTGAACGTAATGAATTACGTGCAATTAAAGAAAAAATGAACAATGATCAGCGCCAAGCTCAGCAAGAAATCCAAGCACTTCAGCAAGAACGTGAAAGATTGTTACAAAAAAATGAGCATGCCAAAGCTAAAGTCGAAGCCATCATCCAACGTTTGGCTGTTTTAGGCACAGAGCAAGATCATCACGCGCAAGAAATTCAACAACTTGCCCACCCTACTGAAGCTGGCGAGGAAGTTTAATCATGAGCGAACCAATTACCGTTGAATTACGTGTCTTAGGCCATAGCTTTCGTTTAGTCACAACGGAAAAAGAAAAAGCCGACCTTGAACGTGCAGCTCTACTTTTAAATGATAAATATGATGAGTTTCGCCGTAAAGCGCCACGGGTAGAACCCAGTAAAATTATCATTATGGTGGCACTAGAGTTAATGCAAGAAGTATTGTCTATGAATAAAACACTGCAAGAGTATGCACACGCAGAACGATTACTGGCAAATATTATCGATGAGGTTGCAGAACTTGTTTAAACTCGACTTAATTGAATAAAGTATCAACACTTACTTCAGTTGTTTACAGTTCGTAGCGGTGTATGAGTTGCCATCAGTGTGATATTCGTTATACTTAAGGCAACTCTGAGGTGTTCGCCAGCGGGTCTATTCCCCTGCCGATACTTAAACTTATGGATGTGTTCTGTATATTTAGAGTGTATGCCCACTTTCATGTGGGAAACCCAGCAAGTATACGTCGCGTCCACCTTGAACTCATCGGGTTCAGGGTAACGACACATGCAGCGGCATCTTCGGAGTACTTTATTTAGTTAAAATAATAATTACATACATCGCTAATACTCTTTAATTTTTATTTTTCAAGCTTATCATGTTCATCTTGTCTCCCAACTACCGAACAAAATGATTATTGAATATTTCTATCTCTTAAAATAACGCTTTTATTGGATTATTAAATCTTTATTGAGTCATTTTTCTACTTCATTTGTCCATAAGACAAAGCTAACCAGCCCTCAATTTTTAAGAATTTCCAAACAAAAACCTGACTTAGCTGAATGCTTCATCAGGTTCATTCGCATGATTTAATTTTTTTAGCAAATCAATCCAATAATATGCTCTGCGTGACAGGTCACTCCCTGCTGAGCTATCAACTGAATTACCCCGCTTTGATGTGCAAGTACAGGGACTTCCATTTTCATGGCTTCCATAATCGCCACCACTTGTCCCTCTGCAACCTGCTCCCCGTTTTCTACCTTCCAAGCGCTAATTACGCCATTGATTGGAGCAAGTAAGTGTTCAGCACTCACTGCTGTTTCTGTAGCTGGTTGGTCTTGAGAGGTCATTGTAGGGTTTTGTGCAAACATACCCGCAGGTAAACCTAAACGATGTAATTTCCCATCAATTTCAATATAGCTGAGTAACATCGGCTGTTGATGATTCGGAATACTGCGTTTCGTTGGCTTTAAGTCCTGTTTAAAATCATTTTCAATCCAACGAGTATGGACATTAAATGTGTCGGTAAAATCAGTTTCGTTTAATACTGCACGGTGAAAGTCTAAAACCGACGCAACCCCTTCAATTTTAAATTGCTTCAGCGCACGTTTAGCTCGAGCAATCGCAACCTCACGTGTCGGGCCAGTGATAATCAGTTTGGCCATGAGCGAATCAAAATGACTCGACACCAAAGAACCAGTACGAACACCTGTGTCTACGCGTACGCCCTGACCAAATGGTGCTTCAAATAAACTCAATACACCAAATGCAGGAATGAAGCCACGAGCAGGGTCTTCAGCATTGATACGAAACTCAATGGCATGCCCCTGCGTTTTCGGGGTTTCTTTGATTGAAAGTTCATGGCCTTGAGCCACACGAATTTGCTCAACTACCAAATCGACATTGGCCGTTTCTTCCGTGACAGGATGTTCCACCTGCAAGCGGGTATTAACCTCTAAAAATGAAAGCTTTCCATCACGACTCAGCAAATATTCAACAGTACCCGCACCGACATAGTTGGCTGCCTGACAGATATTTTTGGCTGAAGTTAAAATTTCTTCATAAATTGCATCGCTGATAAAAGGTGCTGGGGCCTCTTCAATTAGCTTCTGATTACGACGCTGTAGTGAACAATCGCGTGTACCTAAAACCACTACATTGCCATGTTGATCGGCAATCACTTGCGCTTCGACATGGCGTGGTTGATCTAAGTATTGCTCAACAAAACACTCACCGCGGCCAAAGGCAGCTTGCGCTTCACGTACAGCCGAATCATACAGCTCTTTTACATCTTCCAGTTTCCAAACGACTTTTAAACCGCGACCACCACCACCAAACGCGGCTTTAATCGCAATAGGTAAACCAAACTGCTTTGCAAACTCGAGGGCTTCATCAGCATTATTTAAGGGGTCTTGTGTACCTTGAACTAAAGGTGCACCCACTGAAGCAGCTATCTTACGTGCTTCAATTTTATCACCCAATTTTTCAATGGCGCTTGGCGATGGCCCGACCCACTTCAAGCCCGCATCTATCACTGCCTGTGCAAATTCAGCACGTTCAGATAAAAAACCATAACCTGGATGCACCATGGTCGCCTTGGATTTTTTAGCAACCTCAAGAATGGCTGGAATATTTAAATAAGTTTCACGTGCAGTTGCACCCGCCAACCCCCATGCTTCATCCGCCAGTTCGACATGCATACTGTCCATATCGTCATCGGCATATAACGCAACTGAGCTAATACCCATATCGCGGCAAGCATGAATAATACGAACAGCAATTTCACCACGGTTTGCAATTAATAATTTTTCAGTAGTCATCATTCATTCTCAAAATCTGTAAATTCGGTCATTTTTTTAAATTTGATTTGGCAACCTGCTGGAATCTGCGCCACCAAATCCCAATGGTGCTTCGCCACAGCCGCAATGACGGGGTAGCCACCAGTTAAAGGATGGTCATTCATAAACAGTACAGGTTGACCGTTTGGCGGAATCTGCAAGGCACCAATACAAGTTCCTTCACTTTCCAACTCATGAGTAATTTTGCGTTGCAACGGCTGTTCACCTGAAAGTCTCAGTCCAACCCGATTACTTTCATTAGTCACAAACCAAGCTTGCTGACATAAGCGCTCAATGCTCTCTGTTTCGAACCAATCCGTTCGCGGTCCCATCACAATGTCGAGCTCTACTACATCGCCGACTTTGGGCAAGTGTAACTTCGCAACTTCGGTGACACTGATATTTGAAACTTCAACCTGTCCTTGATAAACCGTATCCCCCATTTTTAGAGGTTCTGGTCCTAATATGGCCAAACTATCAAATGAGGCACTATTCAGCACAGACTGCACATCGATACCACCACGAATCGCCAGATAATTTCTCAGCCCTGCCGTCGGTGCTTGAATCTGAAATTCATCACCTTCATCAAGAGCAATCGCTTGATAACTGCCAAAGTCAGTCTTTTGTCCATCACTAAATTTCACGTGGATATTTGAAATCGCTCCCGTAACCGCAATGACTGCGGACTGATGCATTTTGGCTTTCAAACCACCATTTAAAACTTCAATCACAGGCATCGGAGTTGGGTTACCGACAATTCGATTTGCACTGTGCATCGCCGATACATCCATCGCCCCTGCAACACCAACCCCAATCTTGGTCTGGTTAAAACGCCCTTCATCTTGGATCAACATCTGTAGGCTCGGTGCAGTTACCGTAAACAAAGGCATGGATTGTTTGGGCTCAACTGTACGAGTGACTTGCTGTGGTACGCTAACCGTGGTCGGTTGATGTGTGACATCTTCAAAATGTACTGTCATCCCCGGTAACAATAGCGCTGGATTTTTACGCTCTAGATCCCACATTTTTTCAGCAGTCGTACCGATCAACTGCCAGCCCCCAGGACTATCTTTCGGGTAAATCCCTGAATATTGTCCTGCCAGTCCCAAAGAACCCGACAGTATTTTTTTACGTGGCACAGCTAAACGAGGAATATCTGTAAAAGGTCGATCGGGACTGCTCATATAAGCAAAGCCCGGCGCAAAGCCAATAAAAGCCACATTCCAAACACTTTGACGATGCTTCAAGATAACATCGGCAATTGAGAGTCCTTGTAACTCTGCAACCTGAGCAAGGTCTTCACCCGTATAGCAGATAGGAATAATCAATTCTTGGGGATTACGCTCACCGCCTGAACCAATTTTTACAGTCTGAATTGAAGCAACCAGTGTTTTAAAGGTGGTCTCGATTTCATTAAAAAATACCAAAATCGTTTTTGCAGCAGGGACTAAGTCTTTAATTCCATTCAATTGCATCGTGTGCAATTTATTGTACAACGCCAATGTTTCCTCTAAGCTGGCAAGCTCTATGAGAAAACAATCCGCGTTTACCGATAAAAAACGCATATGCCTATCCTTTTAATTGTTCTTTGGTGCTGCTTAACCTATCCATGCACGATCAGGAATGTCTGTAATCAACATATGACCGGGTGCATGGCTTATGGCAAAAGGAATTTTTGAGTTCATCACCGCCACTTGTGGGGTTACACCACAAGCCCAAAACACAGGAATTTCCCCAGCCTCAATACGTGAAGCATCACCAAAGTCTGGCTGATTCACATCACGAATGCCTAAACCTTCAGGATGTCCAATATGTACAGGCGCACCATGCACACTTGGCATCCGTGCTGTAATTTTGACGGCATCCGCGATTTGATGGGATGGAATTGGGCGCATAGAAACCACCATGTTGCCCGAAATACGCCCCGCAGGCTGACACTGAATATTACTCAAATACATCGGTACATTGGTCTGATCATGGATATGACGAACTTCAATACCTGCTTCTTGCAATGCAGTTTCAAAAGAAAAACTACAGCCAATTAGAAACGTCACCAAGTCAGGATGTGCATGATAAATGTCACTCGCATCGGTGACTTCATCGACCATTTCACCCTCTTTCCAGATGCGATAGCGTGGAAAGTCGGTGCGTATATCTGAGTTCTCTGCCAGCCTTGTGGCATAAACACCTTCCTCTAGCACGTCTAAAACAGGACAGCTTTGCGGATTGCGATGTGCATAGAGTAGAAAATCATAAGCCCAATCTTTAGGTACCGAAATCATATTGACCTGCGTCATGCCCGCAGCCATACCCGCCGTTGGTTTATCAAAGCCTGCGCGAATTTTTAAACGTGCCGCTAAAGCGGCTTCAAGCTGCGCTGAATCGACTCGGATATCCTTATACATTGCGTACTTCCTCATGCTTTAAGACAAAGGGACGAATTTCAATATGATGATTTAGCAGTTCAGCTTTAATCGCAGCCGACATCTCTAAAGCACCCGCGGTGTCACCATGTAAGCAAATCGTGTCCGCTTGAATCGGGGTAAATACACCGTCAATCGACTCAACGCCGCCATTTTTCAACATAGACACCACACGGCGTGCCACAAAGGCTGAATCATGTAAAACAGCGCCGTCCAAACGTCGTGAAACCAATGAGCCATCACTGTTATAAGCACGGTCTGCAAATGCCTCAGATACAACCTTTAAGCCTGCTGCACGTGCTTGCTCAACCAAGTTGGAACCTGCCAGTGCAACCAAAACCAGTTCTGGGTTATACATCTTGATGGCATCAATCACCGCAGCGGCCTGAGCTTGATCGTGTGCAATGGTGTTATACAGGGCGCCATGTGGTTTCACATATTGCACTTGAGAACCAGCCACTTTGGCTAAACCATCTAGTGCAGAAATTTGATACAACACATCGGCAATCAGCTCATCACGCGACACATCCATATTACGGCGACCAAAACCGACGAGGTCTGGATAAGAGACATGCGCGCCAATCGTGACATTTAATTCAACAGCTTTACGCAGTGTTTTTAAAATCCCCAGCGGATCTCCTGCATGAAAGCCACATGCAATATTGGCACTCGTCACCACGGGTAGAATTTGGTCATCATTGCCCATTTTCCACGAACCAAAACTTTCACCTAAGTCACTATTTAAATCTACAAACATGGCTTAATTCCTTTATCACTTCACCGTCTACTGGCTTAAAGTTTGGTTAAATAATTAAAGACTGTGGTAAAGGACATATAGCCCATCCACCATGTCAACATACATGTGAGTACACCCAAAATAAGTAACCATTTTGGATAGTTATAATTGCCCATCATATCTTTACGGCAAGCAGCTACATAAACAAAAATAGTTAAACCGATTGGTAATACCAAACCATTAAAGCCACCAACAAAGATCAATAATCCAGCAGGGGTTGCGCCCAGTAAGACATACAGTAATAAAGCTAAAGAGATAAATGTAATGGTGGTGTAATTGGTTTGTTTTGGACTAAGGTTTTTCTTAAATGCAGTAAAGAATGAAACCGAAGTATAAGCAGCGCCAATGGTACTACTGATCCCTGCTGCCCAGAAAATCAGACCAAATAATTTATAACCAAAAGTCCCTGCGGCATATTGAAAAGCTTGCGCGGCAGGATTGGCATCATGGCTGGCTAAATCAATACTTGCACCACTCACCACTACGCCCAAGAAAGCTAAAAACAGCACATAACGCATGATGCCGACAACCACAATACCTTTGGTTGCAGCTCTTGCTACTTCATCAATATTTTCAGGGCCAACCGCGCCTTTATCCAGTAAACGATGGGCGCCTGCATAGCAGATATAGCCGCCGACCGTTCCACCAACAATTGTAGTGATAATGGCAAAATCAATCTGGTCGGGTGCAAACGTTTGATGAACAGCTTGGCCCACAGGTGGCATCACAATGACGGCAACAATGATAATCAAGATGATTTTGAGCAACCCCAAAACGATCATGCTTTTATCCATGGCCAGCGTGGCTTTTCTTGAAGCAAAAATTAAAATGGCCAAAGCACCACTTAAAATGCCACCCCATTTAGTGTCTAACCCAAATAAGGCATTGAGACCCAAAGCCGCGCCTGCAATATTACCAATACTGAAGAAGAAGCCACCCAAAATGACCAGAAAAGCCAGTAAGTAACCACTGCCCGGCAAGGCTTTGTTGGCAATATCCGAGGCACGCATTTGCGTCAGCGTTACGACACGCCAAATATTTTGCTGAACCACATAATCAATCAAAATAGACACGAGAATGGCAAAGCCAAACGCCGCACCCAATTTCACAGTAAAGACCGCGGTTTGAGTGAGAAAACCAGGTCCCATGGCGGAGGTTGCCATCATAAAGATTGAAGCAACAATGGCCCATTGGCGATCTGATAAAAAAGAAGATTTTAATAAAGACATATTTAATGCGTTCCTCGTCCATTTGAGCTTAATAACGCTATTTTCAAGTTGAACCAAGAACATCATTTTGCTTACAAATTCTGTTCTTAAATCCCTTTAACTGACAAAGATTCCCTGTTGCCCAACCAAAGCCATGGCGGATCAAATCTTCTATTTGAAATAAGAACATAGGCAAGCGCGAGGAACAATACGACTTTTTACCTCCATTGTTAAAACTAAATAACTGTATTTTATTATTTTTTATTTATTAAAAGTCTAATGATAAATTTTACTTATCACGCACGATAAGCTGCTTTTATAGTTTTTCAAACAAATTACGGTTTGAGATAAAGAAACATCGCTTGTCAAAAAGCTACGTACGCCTCAATTATTTTTTAATTTTATCAAGCAGTCTTTTCATTGCGCTTTCAGAAACAGTGACTGCGACATCGGTTAATTTCTCTTTCAAGGCAGCATCATTTCCTTGCATATAAATCGAGGTGAAATGAAAGGTTTTGAGCTGGATCGGGGTATTTAAAATTTCCAAGCGACCATCGGTAATTTCCTTTAAGGCCGTTAAGGTCGGCACAACGGCGATCCCCAAACCTTGCTCCGCAAGACGCAATAAGGTCGCAAGCGAATAACTGGTAATTGAAAGCGGCTCATCCAGTGCCTGCTCTTTCATTTTGGCCTTGAGCTCTTTATAGGGATAGGTAATTTTCGGATAGGTTAAAATAGTATGAGACATCAATGCCTTAAACGACATTTGGCCCACACCACCTTTAAAAGATGGCGCTGCCAAGAAACTCAGCTCAAAGTCACACAGCGCCTGCTCTACACACTCGAAAGCCAAAGTTGGGCCTAGCAAAAAAGCCATGTCCAAATCCCCAGTACGCACACCTTCTTGCAAATTTGGGGTTAAATCCACCACAATTTCCACAGAAACTTTGGGAAACTCTTTTTGTACTTTTTCGATATATTCAACCAACCACGTATAAACGATCGTCTCGGAAACACCTAAACGAATTGTTCCTGTTAGATGCTGGTTTTCAGTCAGCTCGGCCACCAAATCGGTTTCCAAACGCATAAACTTTTCAGCATATTTAAACAGGGTCATGCCTTTATGAGTGGGTTTAAGCTGTCGAAAGCTGCGATCGAGAACTTTAAAACCTAGATCATTTTCAAGAGAGGTGATTTTTTGTGAAACGGCAGGCTGAGTCGTTTGTAATTTTGTTGCAGCCTTATTGAAACTATTTAAAGTCACAACCCAATAAAATGCTTCTAGATTTTTTAAATTCACCCTGAATCCTGCCTTTACTCCATCCCGCTTATAGTACGGCAGTTACCCCTATTTTTTAAGTTACTGTTTTATATAATTTCAAAATGTCTCACGAGATGACGCTCATTCAAGCGCTATGCCTTGCCCAAATACATCAATTTTGCGTCTTTTACAACCTTACTCGGTCTAACCGGATCAAGGCTCTTTAAATCAAGTTGAGTCAAAAAAAGACGCTTGTAAAAAGCAATATTTATTCGCGCTGCGCTTCATTCCATCACGAATCATCATAAAAAAAGCACCTTTGTTGAAAAGATGCTTTTTTTAAACTCAACTTAAAAAGAGAACGTAAGAATCTAAAAGCGCTTATTTACTCTTCTGTAAACGTAAAGCATTTAAGACTACGGACAATGAGCTCAGTGACATCGCCACCGCAGCGAACATTGGGGTAAGTAATAACCCTGTTAAGGGATAGAAAACCCCTGCTGCGACAGGTACACCTAAGCCGTTATACACAAAAGAAAAAGCAAGGTTCTGTTTCATATTACGAACACCCAGTTTCGCCATATGTAGCGCATCGGCTGCACCACGAATGTCGCCTTTAACTAAGGTGACTTGCGCGGTTTGTTTAGCGATATCAGTTCCGTTGCCCATGGCAATCCCGACATTGGCTTGTGCTAAGGCTGGTGCATCGTTAATCCCATCTCCCGCCATCGCCACAATTTTACCTTGAGCCTGATATTTCTTCACGATCTCCAGTTTTTCAGTTGGCGTACAGTTGCCATAGACTTGTTGAATACCCAATTCCTGAGCCACCAACTGGGCATTTTGTTCATGGTCACCTGTTGCCATGACCACTTCAATCCCATCATCAATCAACTGCTGAATCACTTGCTGCGCATTGGCCTTAATCGCATCGTGAATAGAAATATAAGCCAGCACTTCTTGGCTATTGCTTAAGAAACTGATCACATTGCCTGTCGCACGCTGCTGGTTCAACTGGCTTTGCAAAGTATCATCTAAAGTGATGCCGAGCTGTTCAAGCAGCTTTTGGCTACCAATATAGAGGGTTTGCTCGCCAATCTGCCCTTTGACGCCAAAGCCAGTCACATCCTCAAAGTCTGCCACTTTAAGCAATTGCTGCGCTGGGACCAACTGTGTCAAAGTCTGGGCAATCGGATGACTTGAATACTGCTCAATCGAGGCAATCCACTGTTCCACTTGCGCTTGTTCTACATGTGGGCTGAGCAACTGAATTTCTTTCAGGCTTGGTTTACCTTCAGTCAAAGTCCCTGTTTTATCGACAATCAGCGTATTCACTTTACTTAAAGCTTCAATCGCCTCTGCATCTTTAAACAGTACCCCTTTTTGTGCCGCGCGCCCTGTCGTGGCCATTACTGACATTGGCGTCGCCAAACCAAGCGCACATGGACAGGCAATAATCAGGACCGCCACCGCACACATCAGTGCCAGATCAAATTGCGCACCACCAAAGATTATCCAAGCGGCAAAGGTCAGCACACTAATCAATAGCACGATGATGACAAAATACTTGGCAAACACATCTGCCAAACGTTGTAACGGTGCTTTTGAACGCTGTGCCTCTGCCACCGTCTGAATCATTTTCGCCAAAGTGGTATTCGCCCCGACCGCCGTGGTTTGAATACGAATACTGCCTTGTTGATTGACCGTACCGCCGATCACCATGTCATGCACTTGCTTTTTCACAGGTACAGGTTCGCCTGTCATCATGGCTTCATCGACATAGGTTTTGCCTTCCACCACCACACCGTCCAGTGGAATCTGCTCACCCGACGAAATTTGTAAAATGTCGCCTTGTTTGACCATGCCAATATCCACTTCTACCACTTGATCGTTTTGAACCAACTTGGCTGTGTTGGCTTGCAGTTTGAGTAAGGCTTTGAGTGAATCTGCGGTCTTGGCACGCGCTTTCAGCTCCATGATTTGCCCAAGTAAACTTAAAGACACGATCATACAGGCTGCTTCAAAGTACACTGCAACGCCATGCCCAGTTTTGGCTTCCATTGGAATCACACTTGGGAAAATAGTTGCCACCACACTATAAATATAGGCCGCTAACACCCCAACACCAATGAGGCTCCACATATTCAAGTTGCGGGTTTTATACGAGGTCCAGCAACGCTCAATAAACGGTTTACCCGCCCATAGCACTACAGGAGTCGCTAGGACCAACTCAATCCACGGCTGAATATGCGGTGAAATGAAACTATGAATATGTGAACCCATCGCCAGTACAAATACAATCAACGTCAGCGGCAAGGTCATCCAAAAGCGATGGCTAAAATCCACCAATTCAGGGTTCGGTGCATCATCTAAAGTCGGTTGCATCGGCTCGAGTGCCATACCACAAATCGGACACGTCCCCGGCCCTTTTTGTACAATTTCAGGGTCCATCGGACAGGTATAGTCCATATCCGCAGCCCCTTCAGGCACAGGACGCTGATCGGGTGGAATCAGATAAAACTCAGGGTCAGCCTTAAACTTATCTAAGCACGAAGGATTACAGAAATAATAAGTCTGTTGCTGATAATCAGTTTTTAACTCTGTATTTGGGTCAACTGACATGCCACACACCGGGTCAATAAACTCAGCTGACGCCGATTGAGTACTGTGTTCATGTTGATGTTTCCCACCACCACAGCAGCTACTTTTGGCAGCTTCTACTTTCGGCTTGGGTGCACAGCAACTGGCTTTGCTGTCTGCTTCTGTTTGTGGTTTGGGCGCACAACAGGACGTTTTTTCCTCAGCCACTTTCGAGGTCGAACCACAACAACCTGAGGCTTTAACTACAGAATCTGAACGTTCAGCCTTTACATAAGCCTCTGGGGTTGCAATAAACTTTTGCAAACATTTTTCACTACAAAAATAGTAGTTCTGCCCCTGCCACTCGGTGTGCGGTTTACTTAAATCAGTTACGGTCATGCCACACACTGGATCAATAAATGTGGCCTTCTCTGTATCTGACACAGCTTTTGATCCGCAACCACAGCCTTTAGATGTAACTACTGCACTTTCCTCTTTCGCCTGAGATGAAGCATCGCTTATATCTGTTTTCGGTTTACTGCAACAAGTGCTTGCTTGTTTTTCTGAGCTTAAGTAAGCCTCTGGGTTAGCGGCAAATTTCTTTAAACAGCCTGAGCAACAAAACAAATAACGAACTGATTGATGCTCATACACATGAGGAGAGTCCTCAGCCACTGTCATCCCGCAGACAGGATCGATATTCACCACCGTAAGCGCTAATTTCTGTTTGGAACAGCAAGACGTTTTGTGTTGCTCACTCATTCTGACTCACCTTTTATTTTTTGATTGTGTTAGCATAAAGTCTGTACCTAGGTACTGAGTCAAGCCTTTTGGAGATTATTTTATGCTCACTATTGGCAAACTAGCAAAACACTGTCAGGTGAATGTGGAAACGATTCGTTATTATCAACGGATCGGTCTGATGCGCATTCCTGAAACCTCGCAAAACTATCGTTACTATAGTCAGCAAGATATTGAAACTTTAAGCTTTATACAAAAAGGTAAAGATGCAGGCTTACAGCTCAGCGAAATTCAAGATCTATTGCATTTACAACTGGATGATCGCGAAAAAGTCCGTGGTGTGATTCAACAACGACTGGAAAAAATTGATCAACGGATTCAAGAGTTGAATGCTTTGAAACAACGCCTTTCAAGTTGGGTGGATGAATGTAAAACCACCACCGACAGTTGCTGCCCAATTTTGCAAGAACTTAAAAAAGGCTCAACGACTACACTATAAATAAAACCTGCCTTTTAATTTGGCGATCACTTTCACACTCACCTTTTCGATACTCAGGACTGCGTTCACCATGTCGTTTGAACTTGCCCAACTCAGAAAACAGCTTCGCAAACAACGCAGACAAGTTTCCGCCTATCAACAGCAGCAGTCCGAACTGCAAATTTTACAGCGCCTAAGACGTGTGCCCGAATTCAAACATGCCACTCGCGTCGGGATCTACTTACATGCTTTTGGGGAAATTCAGACCCGTAAAATCATTGAATATTGTTTTCATCAAAAAAAGTCGGTGTATTTACCGATGATTTGCAATATGAACCAGCGCTTGGTGTGGGTCAAAATTTCACGTAATCAATTCCAAAATAAACGCTTTTCCCACCATCCGTTGGGTATGCAAGAGCCTATGGCAACACGTGGTCAGCACGTTTCACATTTAGACCTGCTACTCATGCCCTTATTGGCTTGTGATCCTTATGGCACACGCATTGGCATGGGCGGAGGTTTTTATGATAAAACCTTGGCTTCTGCACCCTATCACCGTCCATTTCGCCTTGGTTTGGCTCATCACTTCCAGTTGGTGCCACAGCGCTTGATTCGAGAAAAATGGGATCAGCCTTTAGATGGACTGCTTACCCCGCAACAGCATTTACGCTTCAAGCGCTAAAATTGACATTTTTGACTGTTGAGAATACTTAAAAATCACATGTTTAGTCATTTTTTATACAATTTATTTTGACCTGCCCTTGTATTTTTTAAAATACCCATCACTATAAAAAACATGGCAACACCGTTGTCACTCATTAGGAGTGCCCATGTCTGAAATTATTATGAATCAAGAAACCTTAGAGCCTCAGGTTCCAAGTGTATTACCACTTTTAGCGTTACGTGATGTGGTGGTGTATCCACACATGCAAATCGCGCTATTTGTAGGTCGTGAAAAATCGATCAATGCAGTTGATGTGGCTCGTAACAGTGACAATCTAGTATTTGTAGTTGCTCAAAAAGATTCTCTTTCAGAAGAAATTGATCACGACAACTTATATCAATACGGTACTGTCGCGAAGATTGTGCAAGTTGTGAATCATGAAAATGATGAAAACTGTATAAAAGTATTAATTGAAGGCTTGCATCGTTCAAAGCTAGAAAAAATCATTGATGAAAATGATTATCTAACCGCAGAACATGCGCTTAGCCCAATGTCAGTCCACATTGACGAAACAACGCAAGAAACACGTGTTCAAGAATTACGTGCCCTGTTTGCTCAATATGCTGAAGCAAAACTACGTAATGCGCGTGAACTGGTTGCTGCTGCGAACAAGATTGACGATTTACTGCAATTGTTATTCTTCGTAGCGACCCGTGTTCCACTGAATATTGATGTGAAGCAAAAATTCCTCGAACACGATGAGTTTGAAGCCCATCTACAAGAACTGATGACGTATTTATTGCAACAATCTGAAGAACAACAGATTGAACAAACTTTACATGACTCAGTGAAGCGCCAAATGGAGAAAAATCAACGCGAATACTTCCTCAATGAAAAGATGAAGGTCATTCAGCGTGAGCTTTCTGACATGAATGGCGGCGCGGAAGATGACGTTGCGGAAATTGAAAAACGTCTTGCTGAAGCAGATTTACCCGAACATGTACGTAAAAAAGCGGAAAGCGAATTCCGCAAACTCAAAGCGATGCAACCTGCGTCTAGTGAAGCTGCTGTGGTGCGCAATTATATCGAGGCCATCTTAGATACGCCTTGGAATAAAGCCAGCAAAGTCAGCATTAACTTAAGCAAAGCGCAAGAAATTTTGGATACCGATCATTACGGCTTAGACGACGTGAAAGATCGTATTGTGGAATATCTCGCAGTTCAATCTCGCGTGAAAAAACTCAAAGGCCCAATCCTTTGTTTGGTTGGCCCTCCAGGTGTAGGTAAAACTTCACTGGGTGAATCGGTTGCGAAAGCGACAGGTCGTGAGTTTGTACGTATGGCGCTGGGTGGCGTACGTGACGAAGCGGAAATCCGTGGTCACCGTCGTACTTATATCGGTGCGATGCCAGGTAAAATTGTGCAGTCTTTAACGAAAGTTGGTGTGAAGAACCCATTGTTCTTGCTCGACGAAATTGACAAGATGGCACAAGACTACCGCGGTGACCCTGCTTCTGCGTTACTTGAAGTACTCGATCCATCACAGAACAACAAGTTTAACGATCACTATTTAGATCTTGATCTGGACTTGTCTGAAGTGATGTTCATCTGTACTGCCAACAGTATGAATATTCCAGAAGCCTTGCTGGATCGTATGGAAGTGATTCGTCTACCGGGTTATACCGAAGATGAAAAAGTCAATATTGCTGAGCGTTACCTTGTTCCGAAAGCAATGAAGAACAACGGCCTACGTGCGAAAGAACTGACTGTTCATGAAGAAGCGATTCGTGACATCGTACAACGTTATACACGTGAAGCCGGTGTGCGTAGCTTAGAACGTGAAGTTTCTAAAATTGCCCGTAAAGTGGTAAAAGAAGCGGTTAGCAAGAAGGCGAAAAACCTGCAAGTTGATGTGACTTCGGCCAATCTTCCAGACTACTTAGGTCCACATAAGTTTGACTTTGGTATGGCGGAAGATGAAGCTCAAGTCGGTCGTGTTAACGGTTTAGCGTGGACTTCAGTGGGTGGTGAGTTGTTGACCATTGAAGTTGCAGCGGTCAAAGGTAAAGGTAAATTCATTACCACGGGTTCACTCGGCGATGTAATGAAAGAGTCGATTACCGCTGCTATGACTGTCGTGCGTACCCGTGCAGATGAATTGGGTATCGAGTCGACACGTTTCGAAGAAACCGATGTTCACGTTCACTTACCAGAAGGTGCAACACCAAAAGATGGCCCTTCTGCAGGTTTAGCGTTAACAACTGCATTGGTTTCTGCTTTCACAGGCATCCCAATTCGCCCTGATATTGCCATGACAGGTGAAACCAGTCTCGGTGGTCGTGCAATGCGCATTGGTGGCTTGAAAGAGAAACTACTGGCTGCACACCGTGGTGGAATTAAGCTGGTCTTCATTCCTCAAGACAACGTCCGTGATTTATCTGAAATCCCTGACAATGTTAAAGAAGGTTTAGAGATTAAAGCGGTGAAATCGATTGATGAGATTTTACCACTAGCGTTGACCTCTATGCCTGAGCCTTTGGTCAAAGCACCAATAGTGAAAGCGGTCGATGAAGGCAAAAAAGCTGCACGCCACTAATTCCGCATCGTAAAAAGAGAGAGCTTCGGCTCTCTTTTTTATTACAATTTACTGTAGATAACACCACACATCTTTATGCTTTTATTTCCTACAATAATTTGATCAAGGGATAGATGTAGGACAACTAAAATGAAAAACCCGATTGGCTGGTTTGAAATTTATGTGGATGACTTATCTCGTGCCAAACAATTTTATGAATCTGTTTTTAATATTCAATTAACGGAATTAACCCCACCAGCGGATGATAACTCACTGCAAATGTGGGCTTTCCCCTCAGATATGCAAGCCTATGGCGCTTCAGGTGCACTGGTGAAAATGCCAGGCCTATCCGCAGGAGGAAACAGTACCCTAATCTATTTTTCATGTGACGATTGTGCGAATGAAGCGAGCCGGCTTGTTGAGTCTGGTGGAAAAATTCATGAAGCAAAAACTGCCATTGGTGAATATGGTTTTATTGTGCTGGCCTTTGATAGCGAAGGAAATATGATTGGCCTACATTCCATGACATGAAACGGATGAAACCCCAAATTTTCGCTTAGGTTGTTTGAATTTTTGTATTAAACCTTTCCACTATCATCCATCAGACTTGAAAAATCGATAAAAAGCCCGATATAAATAATAAGAACAGATACGCGCTGTATGTTTCTTTTTATTGATGATTTGAAATTGCATGGTCATCTGATTCTCCAGACGGATGACCTTTTATCGCAGTTCTCGCTACTTGGGAACTGCGTTTTTTATGGCTCAAAATACATTAAGGTTTCAATAAATGCTGTACCAGCCCATCGACCACATTTGCCATTTTGGTCAAATTCAACGTCGCTAAGCGGTCTGATTTGGTATGGTAGTGACTATTTCGATAAAATGCCGTATCGGTAATCATAACTGCCGGGATATCAAACTCCCAATAATTCAAATGATCTGAAAAATCAAAAGCATTAGCAAAGCTCGGAGCAACCAAACGCTGACATTCCAACTGATCAAGTTGCTGCATCGCTGTACAATAGCCTGCGCCTAAGTCACGTGAGCTCACGTTACTCACTGTCGCAATAAAATTACCATGGCTTGGATAAATCCACTTTAAGCCCACAGGATAGCTTTGGATGGGTTGTTCGCTAAAGAACCCGATCATTTCTAAAATATACACGCCTTTAATCTTATCTTTTTGTGACTGAACCGATTTCGCATGCACATAGCTGCCCATTTGTTCAGTTTTAAAAAATGGTGGTTCTTCTAAACTATAGAACACAAAGTCCACATTGTTGGGCAGTTTAGACTTTTGCTCTGCCAAAATACGCGCCGTTTCAATCACGCCGGCAACACCAGAGGCATTGTCATCTGCACCATCTTGATCGCCAAAGACGTCATAATGCGCCCCGACAATCACGCGGTCTGCACGTCCGACGTTTAAACTACACACTACATTTCGGTAGATTTGCTGATTGGCAGTAAAGTTTTGATAGTGACATGGAACGCCCAATAAGCGCATTTGTTCTTTGATCCATGCAGAGACACGGTTCAGTTCATCAAGGTTTTTATAGTTACGTGCTTTGCCCTGACCAATCACTTGCTCCAAATAGACTTGTAGGTTTTGTTCATCAGCCATTTTGACGTTGCTTGCAAATACCTGCCCTGTGAAAGTACCCAGTACAACAATCAACAAAAAAGCCTGTTTTTTTAAAGTTTTGAGCCACATTGTTATTATTCCAAGTATTTCTTATTCCTCTCATCTGTTGAATTAAGCAACATTAGTCCAGTGAATTCAATTGCATTTTGTTTCGTCTCACTGCAAAGCCTTGCTTTCACCGTTATAATGAATCGTCTCCTTATATTTGACCCATTATGAAAATCCGTATTCTGACCATTGGTCAAAAAATGCCTGCATGGGTACTGACTGGTTTTGAAGATTATTTCAAACGTATTCAACCTTTTGTGCAAACGCAGATTATTGAACTGCCAATGGCAAAGCGCGGTAAAAATGATTCAGAAGCAGATATTTTAAAATACCGTCAAATTGAAGGTGATAGCATTTTAAATGCGATGAAAGGCAACGAAGTGCTGATTGCTTTAGAAGTCGGTGGTCGTGAGTTTAGCACCGAAAAACTGGCAGAAACCATGAAAGGATGGATGCTTGAGGGCAATGATATTGTGCTTGCTATTGGTGGGCCTGACGGTCACTCTGAAGCAGTACGCAAAGCAGCTGCTTGGCATTGGTCTTTATCCAAACTGACCTTACCACACCCGATGGTTCGCGTGATGCTGATTGAACAACTCTACCGTGCGATGAGTATTAATCATAATCATCCTTATCATCGTGCAGGTTAAGCTCAAGTATTGTTCTTTTTTTGGAACAATACGTTGATATTTCCCCCATTACACAGATGATAAGAATCTGACAAAATTCTTTTCATCTTCTCCTATTAGGCTTTCACAATGAACTTACAAACGCTACCCGGCTTATTCATTTCTCATGGCTCACCCATGCTTGCGTTGAATCCAGAGCAAGTTGGGCCTGCGTTGCATCGTTTGGGTCTAAACTTACCGACACCACAAGCAATTGTGATTATGTCCGCGCACTGGGAAAGTAACTCACTTGAAGTAAGTACTGCAGTCCGTCCTGAGACATGGCATGACTTTCGAGGCTTTCCTGCTGAACTTTATGAAATTCGATATCCAGCACCCGGTCAGCCTGTTTTAGCCGAAGAAATTCTACATTTATTGGCAGAAGCGGGTTTTTCAGCTCATGCAAACAGTACCCGTCCGCGTGATCATGGCGTTTGGATGCCTTTACTCCATATGTATCCAGATGCAGACATCCCTGTGGTGGAAATTTCACTCCCGATGAATCTGTCGGCAGAGGAGATTTATAAAATTGGACAAACCCTTGCGCCACTACGCGAGCAGCAGGTCTTGCTCATTGGCTCAGGGAGTATTACCCATAACTTAGCCGAGTTGTCTTGGCATGGTCAGTCACAAGCGGTACCTGAGTGGGCATCGACGTTTCGTAATCATGTCGTCGCGAAACTTAGCCATCAGGACTTTGACGCCATTTTAGACTGGGAATCGATTCCTTTTGTCCGTCGTAACCACCCAACGTTAGAACACTTTGCCCCAATATTCTTTGCGATGGGTACAGGTCATCGTTTTAATATTGTGCATAGTAGCTTTACCATGGGTGCACTGGGCATGGACATTTACCGTTTTGATTAATGTATAAATTTTACTTATATATTAACAAAAAAATATTTATGGATACATTTTGAAACCCAAAAGAACTGAATGTATCCATTCTTTTAAAAACAACATCGGATATCATGTATCTTGTTATTTTAAATCAAGAACTTGTAACCCATGAAATTAAAATATTTAGCGATTGCCCTTTTCCCACTCGCACTGGCTGCTTGCCAATCATCTGATATTCAAAAAGTAGGAGATTTGGCTGTGTCTGTACTACAACAACAAAATGCAGATCAAACACTCGCAAACTACCATTGGAGTGCGAACACCGCAGATGCGCCTAAACCATTGGTTTTAAACTTTGACAAACAAGCAGGTCGCTTAGGCATTTCAACCAGTTGTAACGGTATGGGTACCAGTTGGAAAATTGAGAATAATCAAATCGTGACGGGTAACCTGATGGCGACTCAAATGGCATGTGAACCAAAAGCCATGGCTCAAGAAGGTGTTGCAGCAGATTTATTTGACAACCGTAAAGCACCGTTTGTTTTAAACCTAAATGATCCTGATGCACCAACACTGACAGTGGTATCGGCAAAAGGTGAAAAAATTGTATTCACAGGTAAGCAAACTGCTGAATCGAAATATCAAAGCCAAGGTGAAACTGTTTTCTTAGAAATTTCACCAGAAACCAAAACATGTTCTGCAGGTGTTGCCCGTATGGAATGCCTACAAGTTCGTGAAATTAAATATGCTGAAAATGGCGTAAAGACACAGGTCGATAAAGACTGGACTTTATTCTATAACCATATCGATGGCTTCACTCATAACCCTAAAGAGCGTCAAATCGTACGTGTTAAACGTTTTGAAATTGCCAACCCTGCGGCTGACCAATCAAAATATGCTTATGTTCAAGACATGATTATTGAACGTGAAGCGGTCAAAGGTTCATTGTAATCGTTCAATGACATTAGAAAAAAACCGAGGCATCAAGCCTCGGTTTTTTATTGGGTATTTATCTAAGTGTATGTAGACTTAGAATACGCCTTGAGCAAGCATTGCATCTGCAACTTTTACAAAGCCTGCAATGTTGGCACCATTTACATAGTTCACAGTACCGTCTGCTTGCGTACCGTATTTCACACAATTACGGTGAATTTCTTTCATGATCGCATGTAAGCGCTCATCGACTTCTTCAAAAGTCCAACCCAAACGCAAAGCATTTTGTGACATTTCTAGGCCAGAGGTCGCAACACCACCCGCGTTGGATGCTTTACCTGGTGCATATAAAATTTTCGCTTCAACGAATTTTTCAACTGCATCTAAGGTAGAAGGCATGTTTGCCCCTTCAGCGACACAAATCACTCCATTTGCAAGGAGTACTTCAGCATCCGCCTGATCTAACTCATTTTGAGTTGCACATGGCAATGCGATATCACATGGAATAGACCATGGACGCTGACCCTCTAAGTATTCAAAGCCATGCTTAGACGCAAACTCAGAAATACGACCGCGCTTTACATTTTTCAGTTCCATCACTTCAGCCAGTAAAGCATCCGTAAAGCCTGCTTTTACATATACCGTACCCGCAGAGTCAGACAATGAAACGACTTTTGCACCCAGATACATTGCTTTTTCAGCAGCGTACTGTGCTACGTTACCAGAACCAGAAATCGTGACTGTTTTGCCTTGGAAGCAGTCGCCACGTGTTTTCAGCATTTCTTCAGCAAAATACACTGTGCCGTAGCCCGTTGCTTCAGGACGCGCCAAAGAGCCACCAAAGGTCAAACCTTTACCCGTAAACACAGATGAAGTGTCATTACTCAGCTTCTTCATCATGCCAGCCATATAACCCACTTCACGGCCACCCACGCCAATATCACCCGCAGGGATATCCGTATTTGAACCTAGGTGACGGTATAGCTCAATCATTAGGGCTTGGCAAAAACGCATAATTTCGCCTTCAGACTTCCCTTTAGGATCAAAGTCTGAACCGCCTTTACCTCCACCCATTGGAAGTGTCGTTAACGCATTTTTAAAAGTTTGTTCAAAGCCTAAAAATTTTAGGATCGATAAATTCACCGATGGGTGAAAACGCATACCGCCTTTAAATGGACCAATTGCCGAGTTGTATTGAACACGGAAAGCACGGTTTACATGGGTTTGACCTTGATCATCCACCCATGAAACACGGAATTGAATCGCACGCTCTGGCTCAACCAAACGCTCGAGCAAACCGTGATCTGCATAACGAGGATTTTTTTCAATGAACGGCCAAAGGCTGGTCATGACTTCCTCTACCGCTTGTAGAAACTCGGGTTGATGTTCATCACGTGTTTTCACGTAATCTAAAAACTCATTAAGGCTGTTATATTTCAACGCTTAATCCTCAGCAGAAAATGGATCAAAATTGGTCAAATTTTATAAACAATGTTAAATTTTGGCGCAAACAATTAAATATCTTTTACCAACAATTCACAACACATTTCTGTCAAAAAACATATTTATCATTTATATAACAATTATTTATATAAAATATACCTAGAATTTTTTATAAAAAAAACACCAATGAAAACACAGGCTTAAAATCTTTTTTTGCTCAAAAATGATGCAATTAATGAACCATTTTAGAACACAGGATTAATCAAAAAAAACATGGTAAAATTCAGTGATCTACCTATTTCTTCTAATATCTCTGCAAATTCATCTGCAGGATTGGTTTACGCATGAATTCGCACATTTCCCTGATCCAAAATATCGATGCTCTCCTTCCCCAAACCCAATGTGGACTCTGCGGACATCGTGATGGATGTCTGCCTTATGCCCAAGCCATCAGCGAAGGTGAAGCAGCCAATAAATGTGTACCCGGCGGGCAGCCTGTAGCCGATGCATTAGCTCAGTTGCTCAATCGGCCAGAATTAATTGCAGAAGAAAGCATTTGGCCTATTCAAGCCGATGGCCGCCCACAGAGAATGAAAGCAATCATTCGTGAAGATGAATGCATTGGTTGTACCAAATGTATTAGTGCCTGTCCTGTAGATGCCATTATTGGCTCAGGTAAACTTATGCACAGTATTTTGACTGATCTGTGTACAGGCTGTGAATTGTGTATTCCGCCTTGTCCTGTTGACTGTATTGACCTTATTCCAGATGTAAACGGCATACCAACGGAAATCTTGCGCAAAGCTGAGCAAGATGATTTAAGACAACGCTATTACGCGCATATTCAACGCGAAGAAAAACAGCGCCTACACCGTAAAGGTCCAGTGGTTCGTGCGGAAATTGATACGGCTTTATTTGCCCAGTTTTCAGCACAGAACGATACTGTACCTGATATTCAGATCATTGAAAAAGAACCAGAAATGACAGCAAAGCTTGATGCAAAATCCACCATTGAGCTGGCGAAATTACGCGTACAAATTAAAAAACTAGAAAAGCAACTCAGTGTTCGTGAAGATGCAAAAAAACGTCTGTTGTTGGATGACTTAACCCAACAGCTTAATCAGTTACAGGGAGCTTAAAGCATGCTAACGACAAGCGGAAAACCTGTAAAAAACATGACCAAAAAGCAAATTCAAATCTTTTTTGAACGTTTACGTGCACAACGCCCAAACCCCAAAACTGAATTGAATTATTCGAGTCCTTTTGAGCTGTTGGTGGCTGTGACCTTGTCTGCTCAGGCGACGGATGTGAGTGTCAACAAAGCCACCGATAAACTCTTTCCAGTTGCCAATACACCTGAAACTATTTATGCCTTGGGGGTCGATGGTTTAAAAACCTATATTAAAACCATAGGCTTATATAATGCAAAGGCTGAGAATGTTATCAAAGCCTGTAAAATACTGATTGAAAAACATAACAGTATCGTGCCAAACAACCGCGCCGATTTAGAAGCTTTGCCCGGTGTAGGACGAAAAACAGCCAATGTGGTCTTAAATACTGCTTTTGGACAACCGACCATGGCGGTCGACACACATATTTTTCGTTTAGGCAATCGTACAGGATTAGCGGTCGGCAAAAATGTGCTTGAAGTCGAACACCGTTTAGTGAAAGTCATACCGAAAGAATTTATTGTCGACTCGCATCATTGGCTGATTTTACATGGTCGATACTGCTGTATCGCACGCAAACCGAAATGTCATGAATGCATCGTTTCAGATGTGTGTAACTGGCCAGATCGTTTTGAATTTGGTGCAACACGTATTGCCACAACGACGATAGAAGCTGAACAGTAAAGTTCAGTTTTTTATTTTTGATTCGATTTATCTTTTAAGTCTTGCTGCAACTTCGGATGTAACTGACGCTCTGACTGCTTCTTCGACATTTTTTCTTGTTTACTGACATCGCGTAGCATTTTTACGCTGATATAAAACAAACCCACTAATACCGCCGCAGCAACAATAATTAAAACAATGATTCCAACTTGCGCCACACGCGACTCCATTTTAAGAGGATCAAGAAAAAGAGCCCTAATATGACTTAGAGCTCTTTCAATGTCAAAACATTGCCATGTTTAAAACATGCAATTATTTGTCTTGATCAAGAATCACAAACAAATCTGCTTGTACTTCGTCAATTGGACGTAAGCCATTCAGCTTGTCATAAGTTGGTGCATTTTCACCAGACGCTGCGCGACCTTGGTAGAAACCAACCAACTGTTCAGTTTCAGTGTGGTATGAACCTAAACGCTTACGAATCGTTGCTTCTTGGTCATCTGGACGTTGTACCAGTTCTTCACCAGTTTCGTCATCCTTACCTTCCACTTTAGGTGGGTTATAAACGATGTGATAAACACGACCCGATGCAGGGTGCTGACGACGACCAGAAAGACGTTGTACGATTTCTTCGTCAGGAACATCAATTTCAATCACGTGATCAATGTTGATGCCTTCATTTTCAAGCGCTTCGGCTTGAGGAATGGTACGAGGGAAACCATCAAAGATACAGCCATTTACACAGTCAGGTTGCGCAATACGTTCTTTCACTAAACCAATGATCAGTTCATCAGATACAAGACCACCATTGTCCATCACGCTTTTAGCTTGTAGACCGAGTTCAGTTCCTTCACGAATTGCAGCACGGAGCATATCACCGGTTGAAATTTGTGGGACATTGTAGCGCTTACAGATCAACTGAGCTTGTGTACCTTTACCTGCTCCAGGTGGTCCGAGTAAGATAATGCGCATAAAAAAACATCCTCATTTAAACAATATATTTGACACTTTATACATGCCGACAAATTCGACATATTTTTAGCATCTAATTATAAGAAAGCTACAAACAAATGTATTGTACCCGCAATGAAGCCCGTTACCCCACCCAATAAAATCAAAATCCATTCGTCTTCCTGAAATGCAGGACGTAATAAGTTTTGAAATTCTTTCGGCGTTAGCTCCCGAATACGGTCTCTAAACATTTGATAGATTTTCTGTGCACGGCTCGCATTGAACGCTGGGTCGCATACAGGCACCATCGTAATTTCAATTGAGCGATCAATCAAGTCCGTCTTCAGTTTTGCGTATTCACGTGGCCCCAAAGACAGCTGCAAAGATGTTCTCACCAATGGCGTTTCCATGATTTCATTAATATGACGTTTGACAATACGACGGGTCTTGTCTTTTTTATTGCCATACATCATTTCAGTCATGATGGATTTTAACGTAATCAGGTCTTCTGTGACTACACTTGCAAACACATCAGACACTTCTTCTTGACGTTTCATGAAAGCGCCTTGCACATTATAAGTCCCAATGCGTGGAATCACAGGCTTAATCCATGGAAACTTACGATCTTTTGTTAATTCAGTCAGTTGCAAGTATCGAACATAGTGTGGCTCAATTGGATTAAACACCATCCAAATGGCAATCCAGTTGGTTAAGAAGCCCCATACTGCCGCCCAAAATGGTACGGTCCAATGCCATGGCACCACAAACCAAACAATCATTTGGAAGATACCAAAGAACATCCCAATGAGGGCACTAATATGCCAAATAAAGTTGATTTCTTTCTGACCCACTTTCAAGAACATACGCACCATCAGTCTGCGGTCACCTTCCATTTGGCTGACCACCATATCGCGCATATCCACAAGTGACTCGACGTTCATGGTCAGTTCGGTCACTAATTCTCTGAGCACAGCCGGAAGCTGTTTGTGTGCCTGTGCATAAATTCGACGCTTAATCGAATAAGGTAAGTTTTCCCAAAGTACTGCATTGCGGTCAATCATGACTTCATCAATCAGGTGCTCAAGTTCAAAACCAACTTGCTCACCAATGATCCGCGCCATATCCTCAGGATCCATTGCATCTAAAAATTCACGCAAAGAACCAAGCTTAGATAAGGTGTTATCCGTAATGATGCCTGAAATACGCCCCGCTTTTCTAGGCACAATGCCCTGCCACCCCACAGGCAAAGGCCCAATATGAAAACCCCAAAATGTAATCGGGTAAAAGACCATTTTCAGGGCCATCCAAACGTGCGCCCAAGTCACAAAAGCAGTCACAGGAATAATGCTGAGTACAGCCCAAAAATCGGGTCGATTCAAAAAGGTTTGCCACAACTGATTGACGTACTCAAGCATGCATAACTTCCATATTTAATTTTATTAACTGAATTATATAGCGTTTTAAAAAAGATATTGTGTCTATAAACCGAAACTTAGAGTATAGGAAAATTGTAGTCTCGGTTCAGTTTCTGCAACCACATAGCCCGATTTGGCTTCTAGTTTTTCCCCTGCACCAATCCCCACACTGAAAGTGCTGATTCGTTCAAGACTCAGTAACACATAAGCAAGATCTACACCACCACCAAGGCGAGATTCGTACTCTCCATCCACTTTCTTACTGTCAATATGCCCTGCATAAACACCGAGATAATAACCATTTTTATCTTTACCGGTAAAATGAACTGGAAATCTAAAACCCAGTTGACCACCTACAGGGTAATCATCATTGATAAATACCCCAGCTTTTGCGTATGCAATGCCATAAGGATTCACCCACTCCAGATTGGTGTGCAGTAATTTCTGCGTTACACCAGCCCCTACATTCCACGTTTGAGCACTGCCAGCAGGAATTTTTGCATCTGGCAAAAAGGAATTATCTTGAGCGTAGGCTACGTTTGCACAGGCAACAAGTGCCAACACTGGATAAATTCTTGTCATTATTGTCACCATTATCCGTAATGTTATTTTAGTAATTGGTCCCTTTTTACAGGATTTTGACTGTAGCAGAATTTATAAAACACTTATATACAGCAATTTATATTTTTGATGTCTATAAAGTCAAAATTTAGGCAAAAATGAAAAGCAGAAGCAGCGATAACAAATATCAAAACAGTGTGACATGCGTTAGAATAGCGCGCAGGTATTTTCCTCTTTATCCATGTGTTTAAGTCGATTTGGTATGAAACAGCACTTTCCTTTAAAAAATGTCCAACAAGAAAAGCGCATTTTTCGAAATCGTACCTTTATCTCCATGGGTATTGTGGTTTTCTTCTTGCTGATTTTAGTCACTCGCTATGCCTATTTGCAGCTGGTGCAATTTGACGAGTTTTCAACTGCATCCGATCAAAACCGTATCCGTCTACAACCTTTAGCCCCTGCACGTGGTTATATTTATGACCGCAATGGTGTGCTGTTGGCGGACAACTATCCTGTCTTTACCGCGACGATGAGTCGAGCGGATGTGACGGATATTGATGCCACAATTGAACGTTTAACGCCAATCTTAGAACTCACACCAGATGATATTGAGCGCTTTAACAGTCGTATTAAAGCCTCACGTAAAACTGAACGCGTTTCCATTAAACTTAATCTCAATGAAAACGATATTGCTCGCTTTAGCGAAGTTAAATATCAATTCCCTGGGGTTAATATCGAAACTCAGATGACGCGCTACTATCCACATGGTGAGTTGTTTGCTCATGTGATTGGTTATGTGGGTCGAATTAACGATAAAGAATTAAAAAGCATCAATAAAGATTTGTATGCGGGCACTAACCTGATTGGTAAAATTGGGGTAGAAAACTCCTATGAAGATTTACTGCATGGTGTGCCAGGAAATGAGTCTGTCGAAGCCGATGCACACGGTAACGTACTACGTCATTTAGGTCGCAAAGAACCCGTTCGTGGTAATGACTTATATCTTTCACTCGATTATGGCTTGCAAACGGTTGCCTCAGAGCAGCTTGCAGGTCGTCGTGGTGCAATCGTGGCGATGGATCCTCGTACAGGTGAAATCCTAGCCTTGGTCTCAAGTCCAAGTTTTAATCCTAACCTGTTTGTCACAGGGATTAGCCATACCGACTATAGTGGTTTACGCGATAACCTCGATCAACCACTATATAACCGTGCTGTGCAAGGCGCTTACCCGCCCGGCTCAACTATTAAACCGATGTTTGGTTTAGGTGGCATTCATTATGGCTTAATTGATTGGGGCACGGCCATTTCCGATCACGGCTATTTCACCCTTCCGGGCGATTCGCATAAATTCCGCGACTGGAAAAAATCAGGCCACGGCGTAGTCAACTTGCATAAATCGCAAGTGGTCTCTTGTGATACCTTCTTCTACATTCTGTCGTTCCGTATGGGCATTGAAAAAATGAACACATGGATGCGTCAATTTGGCTTTGGTGAAAAAACTGGCGTGGATTTACCAAGTGAAAGTACAGGCCTTTACCCAAACCCAGAATGGAAAATGCGTACCCGAGATGCCAAATGGCTTAAAGGTGAAACCATTTCAGTGAGTATTGGACAAGGTGCTTTTACTGCAACACCGCTGCAATTGGCTATGGCAACAGCCATTACCGCCAACCATGGTTCACATGTGATTCCGCATGTTTTACAAACCAGTAAAGGTGCGAAACCACATAAAGACTTAAATGCGCCTGATGGCAGAATCCAGTTCAATGGCACAGATCAAGATTGGATACAAATGCGTGATGCCATGATCGATGTCATTGAAACAGGTACTGGACGTGGCATTCGCACGCCAATGTATAAAATTGCAGGTAAAACCGGTACTGCGCAGGTCAAAAGTATTGCTCAAGGTAAACGCTACAATGAAGCCCTATTGACCGAACGTCAGTTAGACCACGGTTTATTCGTGGGCTTTGCACCTGCGGAAAACCCTGAAATTGCGATTGCAGTGGTGTGGGAAAATGGTCGTCATGGTGGTTCAGCCGCGCAGTTGGCTCGTCCGATCTTAGACTACTGGCTGCTCACTCGTCATAAAAATCCAATTCGTCCACAAAACCATCAAATTAGTGGTGGTCTAATGACAGCGGGGATTAAACCGGGTGAATTACCAAGTGGTAACACTCCACCAGCGACTACAACTGGGACAAGTACGGCAGCACCAACCAGTACTTCAAATACAGCACCCGCATCAACGGCAGCAAATACCAGCCGTTCAGCTACACCACCTTCTGTACCTGTGGAGTCAGACTAATTATGAAAAATCAACTCCGCATCATTGGAGGGGACTGGAAACGTCGCCAACTACCTTTTGCCAGTATTGAGGGTTTACGCCCTACGCCCGATCGCGTACGTGAAACTTTGTTTAATTGGCTCATGTGGGATGTGCAAAATACCAATGTTTTGGATATTTGTGCAGGTTCGGGTGCATTGGCATTTGAAGCCTTATCTCGTGGAGCATCAAAGGTAGTAATGATTGAACCTGACCGCAGTCAAGCACAGTTTTTAACACAAAACTTGGAACTCCTTAAAGTACCTAAGTCTCGTGCCCAGTTAAAAGTAGCGACTGCACAGCAAACATTATCCACCTTAATAGAGCAATTTGATTTGGTCTTTTTAGACCCACCGTATAGCCTAGAGCTATGGGAAGAATTAGCCCAATTGGCAGATCCGCTAATTCAAAATAATGGCTATATTTATGTAGAAGCCGATCGGGATTTGAATCAATTAAAACTTCCAGCATCGTGGGGACAAGTGAAGAGCACCAAAGCTGGGACTGTGCGTGCAGGTTTATATCAAAAGAAAGTGGTGGTTTCCCCATAATTACGGCTTTACGCCCTTTTGATTTAGGCCATCACGAAAGAAAGTGGTCTTAGTGTATATTCATGTGGTTCTGAGCTACGCTATGTATGAAGATAAATATGCATATTCGAAATCAAACTAAAGCTTCAGTCATTTTTCACGTCTAAAAACTATGTACACCAAACGAAAAATCGTACACTCGCTAAAATTTTAAATATATCGCATATGACTTGGTTGATCTTTATCTTAGGTGCAATGGTGGCGGGTTTTGTACAGGGACTCACAGGCTTTGCATTTGCCTTAATCGCCATGTCATTTTGGGTCTGGATCTTGGCACCTCAGCTCGCAGCGCCCTTGGTGGTTTTTGCCTCAGTGTGGAGCCACCTGATTTCCTTAAAGTCAGAATCTGCTTTTAAACTTGATAAAAGCCTCGTTGCACCTTATATCATTGCAGGTCTGATTGGCGTTCCATGGGGAACCTATCTGTTAGACATCATTCAAGCACAGACCTTTAAACTGGTTCTAGGAATTTTTTTGATTCTTTGGTGTCCATTGATGCTACTTAATCCCCAGATTCACTTCATTCAAAACTCTGGAAAATATGCCGATAGTAGTATTGGTTTTCTTGGAGGAGTACTGGGCGGGCTGGGAGGCTTTTGTGGCTCATTGCCTTCGGCTTGGGTTATGTTAAAAAACCTTCCTAAAGAGCAACAGCGATCAATTTTAAGGCATTTTAATTTTGCTATTCAACTGTTCACCCTACTCACCTATCTGCTCCGCGGAAATTTAAACTTACAACATTTACCCTATATGGGCATCTTACTTCTGAGTGTGAGTCTACCGGCCATGCTCGGCGCTCAATTGTTTTATAAAATTTCTGAGCGGCAGTTCAAGCATACGGTACTGGGTTTATTATTTAGTTCAGGCTGTTTTCTATGTATCAGCTATCGCTTTCTGTAGTGCTATAAAAACCTGACTCTGCACTTTGGCATTGGCTTGGGTCAGCAATTGTGTGTTTTGTGTCAAAATAGGCTTATCTTTAAACAACTTGGCACTACTAGACTTCCTCCAGCTTCACAAATCTTTATACAATTGGTGCACCTTCGCATCCACCGCTCACCATATATGAAACTGCCTCTTGCACTACTGAGTATTTGCTTTATCAGTGCTTGCTCCATAAGCTCATCCAAAGAAATAAAACAAGCCGAAAAACTTCTCCAATCTTTTGACTGTCAAAATATAGAGCGCGATCAGGCCGACCACAGCAGCATGACCAGTTATCATGAACAAGTGCTTGCCAGCAGCAAACAAAAAGCCCAATCCTATGTAGAAAGCTATCAACAGGGCGATCAAATTTTTGACCTACCACTACCTGAAGTAATTGAAACACAGCTACAAAGTTATACGGCCGCATGCCAATCGCTAGGTGGTGTGTTACCTAATCCCCAACAAAGTCCTTAAAATACGATTAGCAATAAAAAAGACAGCTCGAAAGCTGTCTTTTTTAATTTCATATGGCTCAAATTTGAACTTAAGGCGCAGTTGAGTCGTTGTGATAGCGAGTATCGACACTGAAATCTTGAGGAAATTTAGCAGAAATTTGCGCATAAAATGCCATAATTTCAGCCATATCTTTTTCATAGTCCCCAGTAGGATAAATAATTTTACCCACCCCAGTTTTTTTCTTCGCATAATCCATATAGGCCAGCGCAATTGGAACACCTGCGCTGACTGCAACATGGTAAAAACCTGTTTTCCACTGTTCCTGCTTGGCACGTGTCCCTTCAGGGGTGACCAACATCACCAACTTAGGGTGTTCTTTAAAAAGATCACTCATGAGTTGTACCATACTTGGACGTGGTTCACCTTCATGCTTCGGACGACGGTCAATACCGATTCCGCCCATTGCACGAACAAATGGCCCAAATGGCAGTTTCATATAGCTGTCTTTAATAGTGATGCGGACATGCACACCTAAGGCTTTTAATGCCAAACGAGCGTACAGCGCATCCCAGTTGCTGGTATGTGGTGCTGCAATCATCACACATTGATCGATATTCAAATCCCAATGGTTATCAATCTGCCACCCCATTAAGGCTAAACTTTGTTCTACAAGCTTTTCGAACACAAAAAATACCACATTACTGAAAATCCGCGCCGATTCTAGCAATGCTGCTGATCAAATACACGGCGAGACGGTCAATAAAACAACAATTAATCTATAAACGTATATTTTATTTAATTCCAAATATTTCAGGAAAAAACAGGGTCTTCGAAATTAAAGGTGAAAATACGTGAATAGTATTCTTTATTGAAGCTACAGAAGCACTCACAGATCTTCACAGATTCATTTCCAGCACTCCTGTAAGGTAAAACTAAAGACTGAATAATATCGGGTGCTGTATATGCAAAAGATTTTTTTAGCACTATGCCTATCTTTCACCATGTTAACTGCATGCTCAAAACCGAATGAGAATAATCCTCCACCAGATCACAATGTCACGGCATCTCTGGACGACAGTGCCAGCGCAACCGTGATGGATACAACAGACCCAGCAAATGCCTTAGATTGGGTAGGCACATACCAAGGGGTTCTACCCTGTCACGATTGTTCTGGGATCGACACAGAACTTGAACTGACCTTAGATCATCATTTTGTGCTGAAACAAAAATTTTTAGGCAAATCGAATAATAATTATGTCAATGAAGTGAAAGGCTCATTTCAATTTTTGAATGGCTCTGATCAACTGATACAGCTCGACTCATCAGGCGATAGCCGTATTTATTATATTGGTGCGCAATTTATTGAAATGCGTGGCGACAAAGGCCAAGTGCTGGATCAACCTGAGTTCAACTTTAAACTCACCAAATCCCTAGAATAAGATGCTCGCAACATCATGCATTATTTAAATTACCGGTTTATTTGTCGCAGCATGAACTCCCCAAGCATCAAAAAAAGGTAGCCAAATTACTTCAGCTACCTTTTTTCATAATTTACTGCTTTTGGTTCTGCAAATTTTTAATTAACTCACTAAAATCAAGTGTTGCAGCCTTTTGTACAGGTGGATAGTCCATCAACGATTTGATATGTGAACCCAGTAATGCCTGTAAGGGTTCAGAAATCCATTGCTTGGTTTGAATAATGTCTGAACGATCTCTGATACTATCAAAAGTCTCAAATGGGTCTTGGCGAAGGTTGTACATCACTGGAAATTTTTGCTTTTGATACTGGTCGTAATAATTTTCACTGGTTTCAAAATGAACTTTCCATTGATTAATACGAACTGCACGTAAAATCGATTCATGATAGTACAGAAAATTATCTCGCATACTTTCTTTTGATTTTCCCGTCCAATAGTCGAGATTGTTTACACCATCAATAACTTGCTTACGATTGGTTTTCATCTCCTCGACTACATTTTTATTCCCTGCGACATTCGCCAAAGTTGTAAACAAATCCATATGCGACTGAATGCCGTGTTTCACTTGTCCCGCAGGAATATGTCCCGGCCATCGCACCATCATTGGAACACGGACTCCCCCTTCATAGGTCGTCATTTTTTCACCACGGAACGGTGTGGTTCTACCATGATTTTTTGCACTGTGCTCAGGGCCATTATCGGTGGTATAAACAATGATGGTGTTATCCAATACCCCCATCTTCTTCATATCATCCAAGAGTTGACCGACTTGCATATCGTGTTCAACCATACCACTGCCGTATAAATCATCTTCTGAGGTGGCTTTGGCAGCTAAGTAACGATGCTCAGGACGTAAATGGGTAAACATGTGCATACGACTTGGATTCAGCCACACAAAAAACGGCTTGTCCGATTTTTTACTACGCTTCATGAAGTCTACACTGGCAGCAATGAACTCATCATCCACCGTTTCCATACGTTTACGGGTTAAAGGGCCTGAGTCTTTACACTTTTGTTTACCCATCACACCAAAACGAGGATCGATAGTTCCATCATTATCGTTGGACGAATAACAGTGTAATACACCACGCGTTCCATACTGATTCACAAATTCAGGATCTTTTGGATAATCATACTGTTCAGGAAATTCCTCAGTATTTAAGTGATATAAATTACCGAAAAACTCATCAAAACCATGTACCGTCGGTAAGCTATCGTTGCGATCACCCAAATGGTTTTTACCAAACTGACCACTCATATAACCCAACGGTTTGAGCACTTCTGCCAAAGTCGGTGTTGCAGCTTTAATCCCTAAAGGCGAACCTGGACGACCGACTGTCGTCATACCTGAACGAATTGGATACTGACCTGTAATAAATGCTGCACGTCCAGCGGTTGAACTTGGCTGTGCATAGTGATCGGTAAACATCACGCCTTCTTTGGCAATACGATCAATATTCGGCGTGTCATAGCCCATAACACCATGACTATAAGCACTGACGTTCTGCCAGCCCACATCATCAGACATAATCACCAAAATATTGGGTGGTTTCGCCATAAGTGCTGTTGAAAGTAATGCTCCACCTACCAGGGCTAAAGAGCGAGAAATTAAGTTTTTTTGCATGGTATTTTCCTTAAACACATTCGTATAAAACGAATTTTCATCCTTGTTTTAAACCCAATTGGCACTAAATACAGAACCATATCAGTGCCTTACAAATTTAATTTTTAGAAAAATGCTTTCTAAAAACTAGTGACAATAGTTCCCTAATGCAGTCGTATCCGTTTAGCAATTTCATTTTTAGATAAAAGTGCAGTATGAAAAAAACGTTTTAAACCTGAGCAAAGATAATGTAGACCCGCCTCTCCATCTGGGGTTTTGAGAAAACGGTCTTTTGGACAATCGCCCCAGCAATATTGAAGATATGGACATTTTTGGCAGTATTCTGGCAGTGACTTCGATTTGGCATATGCAAATCTCTTTTGTCGCTCTGAAAAAACTAAATCGCCTTGGTGAATCTCGTGAATGTTGCCCAATTTGTATTCGGGATAAACAAAATGATCGCAAGAGAAGAGGTCGCCATTGTGTTCGACTGCCAATGATTTTCCGCAAATTTGACCCGACACACATTTCTGCGCCCCATAGCCAAACATCATTGAAACCATGTTTTCAAATTGATCGACAAAAACCTGTCCAAAGTCTTTCTGTAACCATTCCGTCCAAATTTTAGACAGAAAATTCCCCCAATCATCGGCAGCAATTGACCAGTCTGTCACCACAGAATCTGAACTTCCCGGTTGTGCTGCTGAACTGCCCAATTTAGGCAAATCTTGAAGATTCCAATGACCTGGTGCAGTTTGTTGGAACTGGGCGCTTTCCATTCCCGGAATCAGTTGAATCATGCGCGGTTGAACTTGGTCTCGGATAAAACGATAAACCTCTAACGGTCGTTTCGCATTATCACGGTTCACCACACATAAGGCATTAAAGGGGACTTGATACTGGCGCAATAACGCAGCAGCCTGCATGACTTTGGCATGCGTCGGTTTTCCACCTTTGTTATAGCGATGGATATCATGCAACTCGGCAGGCCCATCTACAGATAAACCCACCAAAAAATCATGCTGTTTTAAAAATGCGCACCAATCCTCATCCAGTAACGTGCCATTGGTTTGTAAATCATTTTCAATACGCTGATGAGGTTTCGCATATTTTTTTTGCAGCTCAACCACCCGCTGAAAAAACTCCAACCCCATAAGCGTCGGCTCACCACCCTGCCAACTGAAAACCACTTCATTGCCCGTTTGCGCTTCGATATATTGCTTAATATGTAACTCAAGCATCGACTCAGACATACGCGGAACTTTGGGTTGCTGTAACATGTCTTGTTTATGCAAATAGAAGCAATAACTACAATCTAAGTTGCACTGTGCCCCAGTGGGTTTGATCATCACGTGATAGCGATAGGTTTGTCCCTGCACTTGCAGGCTTCTTAAAGGCGGATATTCAGCTTGTAAAGGTATCATTCGCATTTTTAAAGTCCTCATTTTTTTCAGCGTTCGGGCACAAATTCACAACTGTACAAAACTATGTACACAAGTTATTTTGCGAAAAGAGATCTGGTGATTTCATTCCATTCACTGCATGAAGTCGGTTAAAGACCCAAGCCATTTTTTGTTTTGAATGGATTAACCAGAGTGACTATTGCCGCTAAACATGCAACATGAAAGCTGCCATAAGATGACCTTGCGGATATTTTGATAATTTCAATGATTTATAATTCATTCTCTTCTTGTCCCTAAGCTTAATTTTCATCAGCAAAGCCACTGTGTAAGAGTAAAAATCAACAGCCAATTCCAATTTAGACATGCTGAAAAATACTGACCCATCTCACACAGTCGCATCGCTTGGTAGAGCACGTTATCAAACTTTGAAAATAGAGAAACCACTCAAAAGAATGGTAATTGCATTTTTTATGGTCGTTATATACTTGAACTACGTCATCCTTCAAACCTAAACACCATTCTGTTGAACCCAAACTAGACATATTTTATAAAAAGTGAAGCTTCACTTTTAGAACTTCGACATAGACTATTTTAAGAATTGAGAAGCTGGATAATGAATTTTTAAATGATCCATTTATACCTAATGCGCTGACTCGTCTCCGTCTTATCTTTTGTTTTTATTCACACAGTCAGAAACATCAAAAAGTTCAATAAAAAAGGCCGCTCATGGAGCGACCTTTTTCTTTTCAAATATATGTGAGTAACTATGAATAAATTACAAACATTTATTTAATTAGGGTTGGAATTTACATCATTCCGCCCATACCACCCATGCCGCCCATATCAGGCATTGCAGGCTTGTCTTCTGGAACGTCAGTAATCATACATTCGGTTGTCAACATTAAACCTGCTACAGATGCAGCATGCTCAAGTGCAGAACGCGTTACTTTCGCTGGGTCAAGAATACCCATTTCCAGCATGTCGCCATACTCAGAAGTTGCAGCGTTATAACCGAAGTTACCTTCGCCATTTTTCACAGCGTTGATGACAACTGAAGGCTCATCACCTGCATTGGCAACGATTTGACGAAGTGGCGCTTCAATTGCACGACGTAAAATGTTGATACCAACATTTTGATCATCATTCGCACCGTTTACGCCATCAAGCGCAGCTGCAGCACGTACCAGTGCAACACCACCACCGGCAACTACACCTTCTTCAACCGCAGCACGCGTTGCATGAAGCGCATCGTCAACACGATCTTTCTTCTCTTTCATTTCAACTTCAGTCGCAGCACCAATTTTGATGACTGCAACACCGCCTGCCAATTTAGCAACACGCTCTTGAAGTTTTTCTTTATCGTATTCAGAAGACGATTCTTCAATTTGCGCACGGATTTGAGTAACACGTTCAGCAATTTGAGCTGCATCACCCGCACCATCAACAATTACAGTGTTTTCTTTAGATACAGTGATCTTGTGCGCAGTACCCAAATCTTGAAGAGAAGCTTGCTCTAAAGTCATGCCGACTTCTTCAGAAATCACAGTCGCGCCCGTCAAGATTGCGATATCTTGAAGCATTGCTTTACGACGGTCACCAAAACCTGGCGCTTTAACCGCACATACTTTGATAATTCCGCGCATGTTGTTAACAACAAGTGTAGCTAAAGCCTCACCTTCAACATCTTCAGCGATGATTAAAAGTGGTTTACCTGTTTTAGCAACAGCTTCCAGCACAGTAATTAATTCACGGATGTTGCTGATTTTTTTGTCAACAAGCAAGATGAACGGATTTTCAAGTTCAGCCGTTAATGTATCTTGTTTGTTTGCAAAATACGGGCTGATATAACCACGGTCAAACTGCATACCTTCAACAACGTCCAAAGCATCTTCAAAGCCTGAACCTTCTTCAACGGTAATCACGCCTTCTTTACCTACGCGTTCCATTGCTTGTGCAATGAGTTTACCTACAGTTTCGTCAGAGTTTGCAGAGATTGAACCGACTTGTTCAATCGCTTTAGTATCAGAAGCAGGTTTTGCTGTTGCTTTAATTTCAGCAACCAATGCTTTAACAGCCAGGTCAATACCGCGTTTCAAGTCCATTGGGTTCATGCCCGCTGTTACAGACTTGATGCCTTCATTTAAAATTGCTTGAGCTAGTACAGTTGCAGTTGTTGTACCGTCACCAGCGATGTCATTGGTTTTAGAAGATACTTCTCGAACCAATTGAGCGCCCATGTTCTCAAATTTGTCTTTTAGAGAAATTTCTTTCGCAACAGTTACACCATCTTTAGTGATGTGCGGCGCACCGAAAGAACGGTCGATCACAACGTTACGGCCTTTAGGACCTAAAGTTACTTTTACAGCATCTGCAAGCACGTTTACGCCTGCAATCATTTTAGAACGAGCTGAATCACCAAATTTTACGTCTTTAGCTGACATACTAAACTCCAAATATTCTTAAATTTTAATCAATTGTATTGCTTAAACAGCAAATGAACGTTCTGAATTAACCTTCAAGAACCGCTAAAATATCAGACTCTTTCATCACAAGAAGTTCTTCGCCTTCAACTTTAACTTTAGTGCCTGCATATGCACCAAACAGTACATTGTCACCCACTTTTACGTCTAAAGCACGAACGCCATTGTCTGTAATTTTGCCATTGCCTACTGCAATGATTTCACCTTGAGCTGGCTGTTCAGCAGCAGAAGTACTCAAAATTAAACCACCTGCAGTTTTAGTTTCCTTTTCTACGCGGCGAATCACAACGTTGTCATGTAAAGGACGAATTTTGCTCATTTCTTGCTCCATAGACATTTTCAAAATGTCATTGTTTACGATGTGAAGATGACTTCTTATTCCTAGGTCATCAACAAAATTTTGATATGACACTTTTGTGGGGATGGAATAAAACGCTTCAAGGGCAAACACAAAATATTTTTATATTTTTGCGCTCTTTTTAAGCAAACCTCATCAAAGTTTAGACACTCAATTCAATCTGACATATTTTGCTGCATCAACTCGAAGTGATTTGTTTCAGCGTTAAAGCTCAAATGTTGTACATCGGCATTCGGCAAAATAATATTCAAGCTATTGGGCAAGCCCGCATGTAAACGATAAGACGTCGCCGTTCCCGCATGAATATCCAGCACAGGATGCGATACCCCAAGTTGATAAATCTGATTCAAATCATAAACGGCAGCGTGGTGTAAATGCCCATGTAAGAGTCCATTTAAACCATGTTGGCTCCATTGCTCCAACGCAATACGACCAAGCATTGGACAGTCTTTCACACCATGACTATGGTCTGGCGGAGTATAAAAAGGCTGATGCGCGGCGATCAGTTTAATTTTGTGTGCAGGTGCTTGCTGCAACTTCAGGTCAATCTCTTGAATTTGGTTCAGTGAAATATGCCCTCGCGTGTGGTAACGCCGACGAATACTATTCACTCCAATGACATAAAAATGTTCAGTTTCTAGGGTGTTTTCCATCCCCCCAAAAAACAGTTGATAACGTGCAAAGGGGCTGAAAAAACGATTCCACACATGGTACAGCGGAATATCATGATTCCCCGGTACCACCAAATACGGCAGCTTTAAACTGTCTAAAAACTGCCGACAAGCATAAAACTGAATAAACCGTGCACGCTGCGTCAAGTCCCCACTGACCACTACGGCTTCAAAAGGATGTTCCTCACATAACTGACGAATGGCCTGCAAACAGGCTTCGCGTTCGGTCCCAAAGTGTAAATCCGACAAATGTAAAATCATGCGGGAACCATGATATTCAGCGCATGCTTACGTACTGTAATTTTCAGCGGTGGTGCCATCGTGACAATTTCTCCATCTACCGCAACCGTGAGCTTATTACGCTTTGAATGAACAATCACTTCATCTGCTGCAAAGCTATAGACATCGGAAGCCTGATCCAAATTGCCTTTAATCAGCTGCCATAAGGTCTTGAACAAAGTCCGCTTATCACTTTTTGCCACCACCACCCCCGCCACTTTCCCAGCTTCAGCCGCCTCAGCAATACGTAGTTTCATTTCAGCCAGTTGAAGTTGATTGTTTCCAAAGAAAATCAGTGGCGTTTTCACTGGATAGCGTTGCCCATCGACTTCTACTTCAAGTTTTAACTCTTTACGGTCGCGGATGAGAACATCCAATGCCGAGGTATACGCATGCAATGGAAAACGTCCAAAATACTTATTAAACTGTTCTCTTTTTTGAATAAATAAAGGATAAAGCCCTAAACTGGCATTGTTCAGATATATATGTTGATTCAACTGTGCCACATGTACAGAACGTGGCTGCCCTTCACTAATGGCTTTGGCTGCATCTAATAGGTCCAACGGAATATTCAACACTCGTGCAACATAGTTAAAGGTACCTAGAGGCAAGATCCCCATGGGAATATCCGTTCCCATCAATTTAGATGCAACTGCATTTAAAGTACCATCCCCACCTGCAGCAACGACGACCCCTACATTTTCCGCTTGACGATGGCGTAGTAAAATCTCTTGCATCATCTGATCAAAGTTTATGCACTCACTTAACTCAAATGACTGTATTTCAAACCCCGCGGTACTCAGATCGGCTACCAACTGTTCATACACTTCATCTTTATTTGCGGCATGAAAACCTGATTTTTTATTATAAATAAGTGATAAAGGTTTGAGTTGCTCTGACATTTTGCACCTAAACTTGAACTAATTGCTCTATTTTTGTCCAAATATTCAACACTTAACAGTTTTGTTATGTAAAATTCAAATGACTACCATTTATTTAATCAATAATAAATCTCAATCACAAAATAAATGCAAACATTTGATTTTAATACTAATATCTTAAATGAATAATCCTCATAAATATAATAAATACACAAAATAAAAACCAAAAATCAAACCAAACTATTGTTTTTTAATAGTTAAAATGAAGTAGCCACATCGAACTGTTCATAATTTAGATACGCCTTTGGTCTTATTTTTTTTATCAAATTATGCTTTAATACAGCCACTTTTTTTTCATCTTTTCATCTCCGCAGTAAATTTTATTGCTGAGATTGTACTTTGTACAAACGTGTACATATTTGAGATAGGCCTCACCATGACCCAAGTGAACGCACCAGAATTCGTTCGTCACCCTAAGCTTATTGCGTGGGTGGAAGAAATTGCAAAATTAACAAAACCAGCGAAAATTGAATGGTGTGACGGCAGCGAAGAAGAATATCAACGTTATATCAACTTGATGATCGCTAACGGCACAATGCAAGCGCTTAACCAAGAAACGCATCCTGGTTCTTATCTTGCTAATTCTGATCCTTCTGACGTTGCTCGTGTTGAAGGTCGTACTTACATCTGCTCTGAAAAACAAGAAGATGCTGGTGCAACAAACAACTGGGAAGAGCCTGCTGAAATGCGTGCTCGCCTAAATGGTTTGTTTGACGGTTCAATGGCAGGTCGTACTTTATATGTAGTACCGTTCTCTATGGGCCCATTAGGTTCTCATATTGCGCATATTGGTATCGAATTAACTGACTCTCCTTATGTAGCAGTTAGCATGTCTAAAATGGCTCGCATGGGTAAAGCTGTTTATGACGTTCTTGGTACAGACGGTGAATTTATTCCTTGCGTACATACTGTTGGTGCACCGCTTGCGATCGGCGAAAAAGACGTTGCATGGCCTTGCAACCCTGAAAAATACATTGTGCACTACCCAGAAACGCGTGAAATCTGGTCTTACGGTTCTGGTTACGGCGGTAACGCATTGTTAGGTAAAAAATGCTTAGCTTTACGTATTGCATCATCTATGGGTCGTCAACAAGGCTGGTTAGCTGAACACATGTTGATCCTTGGTGTGACTAATCCTCAAGGCGAAAAACACTACATCGCAGCGGCATTCCCTTCTGCTTGTGGTAAAACAAACTTCGCGATGTTGATTCCACCAGCAGGCTACGAAGGTTGGAAAATTGAAACTGTAGGTGATGATATTGCTTGGATCAAACCAGGTGAAGATGGTCGCTTATACGCAATCAATCCAGAAGCAGGTTTCTTCGGTGTAGCACCTGGTACAAATACCAAGACCAACCCGAACTGCATGGCGACATTGACTAAAGATGTCATCTATACCAACGTTGCGGTAACTGACAACGGTGAAGTATGGTGGGAAGGTCTTACTAAAGAAGCACCTGCCAACCTAACCAACTGGAAAGGTCAACCACATGTTGCTGGTGAAAAAGCAGCTCATCCAAATGCGCGCTTCACTGTTTCAGCAGGTCAATGTCCTTCTATCGATGCTGACTGGGAAAATCCAGCCGGTGTTCCAATTTCAGCGTTCATCTTTGGTGGTCGCCGTGCGGACACAGTGCCTCTAATTTCAGAAGCATTTGACTGGGTAGATGGTGTTTACAAAGCTGCAACTATGGGCTCTGAAACAACTGCTGCTGCTGTTGGCCAACAAGGTATTGTTCGTCGTGACCCATTCGCAATGCTTCCATTTGCGGGTTACAACATGGCGGATTACTTCTCTCACTGGTTAGAGCTTGGTGAAGAAGTTGCAGCGAAAGCTAAAGCTGCGGGCAACAAACTTCCGGGCATCTACAACGTGAACTGGTTCCGTCGTGATGCTGAAGGCAACTTCGTATGGCCTGGTTTCGGTCAAAACATGCGTGTTCTTGAGTGGATCATTGACCGTTGTGAAGGCCGTGCTGATGCAGTTGAAACACCAATTGGTTTAGTTCCAACTTATGAACAGTTGAACTGGACAGGTTCTGACTTCACTAAAGCACAGTTTGACCTTGTGACTTCTCAAGACAAAGATCAATGGATCAAAGAGCTTGAAAGCCATACTGAACTATTCGACAAACTTGGTGAACGCCTACCAGCTGCTCTTAAAGCTCGCCAAAACGAACTTTTAGATGCTGTTAAGCAATCTGCTTAATCTTTAAATTAAGCCAAAAAAAGACCGCGTAAGCGGTCTTTTTTTAATCTATTTATAATTTTAAAACTTTATAACTCAACAAAAATTTATCAAGGGGTAATTCATGCTTAAAAAACTCACACTCACAATTGGTCTACTGGGCATATCAAGCTTAGTCATGGCTCAAACAGAAGTAGCAACAACTCAGCCAGCACTTCATGTTTGCGCAATCAAAGGCACACCTGACTCAACTCAATTTGAAATCAAAAAGCGTATCAAAGTCGCTAAAGGCACTTATGGCAGCGTGATTGAACTCTATCCGCGTTTTGCTGAACGTGCACATCAAGTCGGTGGTAACGTCGTCATTAACTACAATGCCAGCCAACGTTTTGGCTTTTGGCCTTGGCGTATTGTCCGCCCAGTTGTTTGGGGAACGGCTGTAAAATGGAAGACACCAGTGGACTGTAAACAGCTCGGTGGTATCGAAATTTAAATCTAAAAAAGCCGCGATAGCAGCTTTTTTAATAGAACAAAATCAAGTGTAACCATGACATGCAATCAACATTATGCAGCATCGCCTTGCATACGACGTAGGTGTAAATCCTGCAAGTAGATGTCTAAAGCTTGAGTTTCTAGTGCATCAAATTTTAAATACAGTTTAGTCCGTCGTTTTAAAATATCTTCACTGCTGATGGCCCACTCACGTTTCACCACATAATCCACTTCTTGCTGATACAAGCCATGGCCAAAAGACTGACCTAAAGTTTGTACATCTTTGTTCTCACCAAGCATATGCCACACTCGACTACCATAACTGTTTGCCCAACGATGTGCTGTTTGAGACTCTAGCCCTTTGATTTCATGCATCAACTCTGCACATAAAACCTCGACTGAACTAAAACCATCTGCACCAGGGAGTTTTGCCTCAGCCGTCCATTCTACTTTCATGTGTGGAAAATAACGTTTTAGCTGTAGCAAAGCCGCTTCCGCCAACTTTCGATAAGTCGTTAACTTTCCACCATAAACAGATAACAATGGCGCTTCATCCGCAACAGATTTAGACATTGCCAGTACATAATCACGTGTCACTTTAGAGGCTTGTGTACTTGCATCATCATACAGTGCCCTTACGCCTGCAAAGCTTGAGATTACATCTTCTTGCTGTAATTGAAGCTTGAAATGATCATTAATCACATCAATCAAATAAGCCGTTTCCTGCTCGGTAATGTGGACATGATTTGCATCGCCCTCAAACTCCACATCCGTGGTACCAATCAGGCTGTATTCATCTAAATAAGGAATCACAAACACAATGCGTTGATCGTCATTTTGTAAAATAAACGCATGCTGTTCAGGGTATAAACGCTTCACAATGATATGACTGCCCTGAACCAATCGAATGCCTGCCTTTGGGGTTTGGGACAGTTGCTGTTGAATAAAATCTGTGACCCATGCACCAGTTGCATTAACTAAAGTTCGAGCTTTAATTTGGTAGTATTGTTTTTGATGCTCCAACGTTAGGCACCACACACCCTCCTGCTGAACCGCAGAAACGCATCGCGTTTGGGTTCGAATTTGAGCCCCTAGCTCATGTGCCTGGATTGCATTAACCACCACCAACCGTGCGTCATCTACAGTGCAGTCCGAATATTCAAAACCACGTTTAATCGTGTCTTTTAACGGGCTATCGACATTAAAATGAACAAGCTCCGAGCCCTCTAATGTTTCTCGTTTTGCCAAATAGTCATAAATAAACAAACCTGAACGAATCAACCATGCAGGACGTAAATAAGGTAAATGCGGCATAATAAAACGCATAGGATGAATCAAATGTGGGGCTTTTTTTAACAGTACTTCGCGCTCTAATAGTGCTTCACGCACCAAACGAAATTCTTTCTGTTCGAGATAACGCAATCCACCATGAATGAGCTTGCTACTGGCTGAAGACGTATGGCTGGCTAAATCATCTTTTTCGCAGACGAAAACACTTAAACCACGCCCTACAGCATCATTTGCAATGCCCACCCCATTGATGCCCGCGCCCACAACGGCAATATCATAAATGGCATCTGTGTCTTGCATATTCACCTCTCTCGTTGAGTTATTGTGTTATTTTTGTTCTTCACGCTAAACTTAACATCAAAATCCAGCCTTGTCATATTCAAAAGCCAGTCAAATCAGAGAAAATTCGTTCCTCTAAATAAATTAATAACCGCATCTATTTTTACAATTTAATTTTTAATTTTGACTATTCAGTGAAAAGTCGACTAATTTCCAAGCTAAAAAACACTTTCTTTTCTAAAAATCAACATTCACCATGAAATAAAAAAGCACTACAACCCATTGTATTTTAATCGAATATTCACATATTAAAAAATCACAAGAATTTGTTTTAGATAAGTAAAATGATAATTTCCCATTAAAATAAAGATATTCATTAGAAAAACTTAACAGCATATAAATCATACCAACATTTAGACTAAAGTCGAATGAAGTCCAAGGATAAGGGGCGTATAACGAAACAGAATTTTTTGTTTAATCTTAAAATATATTGTTTTAACTTTTTCTACTTAAAAAGTTAAAAGATGTATTTTCCGAACTTCTCTTTGGGAAATTTTTGTGACTGATCTATCTCCCCAAGCTGCTCCCGTAAGCATCGATAAAAAGACCCGTTTAAAATCGATTCTCGGTGGTTCAGCTGGCAACTTAGTTGAATGGTATGACTGGTATGTCTATGCCGCATTTACCTTATATTTCGCGCCACAGTTTTTCCCTGAAGGGGATGACACGGTAAAACTCTTACAAGCTGCAGCCGTCTTTGCACTGGGCTTCCTGATGCGTCCTATTGGCGCGTGGATCATGGGTATTTATGCAGACCGTAAAGGACGTAAATCAGGTCTTACTCTGTCTGTATCTTTAATGTGTGTGGGATCTTTGATTATTGCCTGTGCACCCACCTATGCCAGTGTGGGTATGCTCGCACCTGCCTTATTGCTTTTTGCCCGTTTATTACAAGGTTTAAGTGTCGGTGGAGAATACGGTTCAAGCGCAACCTATTTAACGGAAATGGCTGGTAAAAACCATCGTGGTTTCTTCTCTAGTTTTCAGTATGTGACCCTCATTTCTGGTCAGCTCTTGGCGCTGTGTGTGTTGATCATTTTACAACGCACCATGAGCGAAGCACAGTTATCTGAATGGGGCTGGCGTATTCCCTTCTTCATTGGTGCTGTACTTGCCATTGTGGTGTTCTGGATTCGTCGTGGTTTGGTTGAAACCCAATCTTCAAAAGATGCACAAGAACAGGCTAAAAATGGTGGCCCAAAATCTAGCGCACTTGCTTTATTTACCAAATATCCAAAGCAAGCGTTCACTGTGATTATGCTGACTGCGGGTGGAACGCTGGCATTCAACACCTTTACTACGTATTTACAAAAATACTTGGTTAACACCTCAGGTTTTGAGAAAACTACAGCAACAGAGATCACCACAGCTGCAATCTTTGTCTTCATGCTATTACAACCTGTGGTGGGCGCACTGTCTGATAAAATTGGTCGTAAACCAATTATGATCACTTTTGGTGTATTGGGCGTACTGTTCACAATTCCAATTTTCAACGGTCTAGGTTCAACCAGCAGTCCAACAACCGCATTTATGCTATGTATGAGCGGTATGGTGATTGTAACGGGTTATACCGCAATTAATGCTGTAGTCAAAGCAGAGCTCTTTCCAGCACATATTCGTGCACTAGGGGTTGCCCTACCTTATGCGATTGCCAATACCATCTTTGGTGGCACAGCAGAGCTTGTAGCGTTGAGCTTTAAAAATGCAGGACACGAAAACTACTTCTTTTACTACATCACCTTCATGATTGGTTTATCTCTATTGACTTACATCTTTATGAAAGACACCAAAAAGCACAGTATGATTACCGATCATTAATGCTTAAAGTAAGCATGTAAGTTAATAAACTAAACATAAAAAATGCCTTCTCGAATGAAGGCATTTTTTATGTTTGATCAATTTTTTTGCCGAAACTTGATCGATTGAAATATCGTGAATTACACCTGTGTATGGCATACTAAGAACAAGAATAATGTTAGGAACTTTTTATATGAAAAATACGTATAAACTTTTAGGCTTAAGCTGTATCGTTTTAGCAATATCTGCATGTCAAAGCACGCCTCGCCAATACAATGGCAATGTTGGCTATCAAATTGAACATCAATCCGAATCGAGTGCTACCCTTGCTTATACGCTTGCTGCTCGTAAGAACCAGCAACTCGATGAAAATAAATTACAACGTGCTTGCCAAAAAGTTTTAGGTTCACAAAAAAATTATAAATTGGCGATTTTAAGTATTAATGAAATTCCAAATACCGCAGCAGATGTTCCCGAATATGGCCGCCAAATTGGTCAAACCCGGGCCACTTTTGGCTTAAGCAATACACCAGACTTACACCAAGGTGAAAACTTTGCAACACGTGAGTCACTTGAAGCACGACCAAGCACACTACATGTTGTACGCTATACCTGCTCTTAAGACCTTCTCATATATAAAAAAGGGCTTAGCGCCCTTTTTGAACATTCAAAGTTCGATAAAAACTCACATTGCGAAACTCTGGTGACTCATCTAGATCTGGCCAAGTTGTGGCACTACGCTCATCAAGCTTTATGTATTGCGGATGACTAAAATTTTTAACACGACTATCTGCCACCCAAACCTCAGGTGCAAACTTTAAAAACTCATCTAAAAAGAAACGATTACATTGGTCATATAAAACATCGGCAGCCAATAGAACATCGACCTGTTCAGATTGATATAAATCATCCAAATACTCTAGCTCTACATTATTAAGTTCTGCATTGGCACGGCACGCATCTAGACTAACAGCATCAATATCGCAACAAATCACACGTTTTGCACCCGCTATTTTGGCTGCAATCGCCACCACACCTGAACCTGCACCAAAATCCAACACCACCTTATCTTTGACATGATGTGGCTCTGTCAGTAACCACTGCGCCATGGCTAGACCTGACGCCCAACAAAAGATCCAATATGGCGTTTCATTCCAAATACGGCGAATGATTTCATCATCCAGTTTATCGGTTGGAAATACAGGAGGAATGAGCCACAAGGAAATAGATGTTTCAGGAAGCTGTTGCGCAAGCAATTCACAGTTTGGAATCACTTCATGCAAGGCTTGAAGTAAATGATCTGGGGCTTTAGGGAATTGGAAAGTACAGCTCATGGACATTTTATATTTGTAGAATTTTTTAATAAACGCACGACGGAGTCTTACACATTAAGACGCATGATATGCATAACCTTCGGTTCGACCTACTTTTGTTTCGACAAAAGTAGGCAAAACCATTGCCATTTGCTGAACTCGACTGAAATCATCATTTATTTATTGCTTCGCAGAAACATTTTTATCGAATTTAGTCCGGCCTCGAACAGCAGCAAATGACGATGTCACGACTCCAAAACCAACATAAAACTGATTTTAGAGTCTTATAAAAATTAAGCTAAAGCTTTCTCAGCCGCTTCAACCGTTTGACGAATCAACGTGGTAATGGTCATTGGACCTACGCCACCTGGAACTGGTGTATATGCAGAAGCCACTTCTTCAATACCGACCAATTGAATGTCGCCTACACCACCACCATCACGTGGATGGAAACCAGCATCAACAACCACTGCACCTTGTTTGATCCAATCTTTTTGAATCAATTCAGCCTTACCAACCGCACCCACGATAATATCGGCTTGCTTTACAAAGTCAGCTAAGTTTTGAGTACGTGAGTGACAGATCGTTACAGTTGCATTGGCTTGAAGTAACATCGCAGCCATTGGCTTACCTAAAATTGCAGAACGTCCTACAACGACAGCATGCTTTCCAGCAATTTCGATATTGTTTTCTTGCAAAATAGTCATAATACCTGCAGGTGTCGCAGAACCATATGCTGCCTCACCCATAGCCATACGACCAAAACCAAGACAAGTTACGCCATCCACATCTTTTGCAAGAGAGATTGCATCAAAACATGCACGCTCATCAATTTGTTCAGGCACTGGGTGCTGAAGCAAAATACCGTGAACATCAGGATTGGCATTCAGTTTTTCAATTTCAGCCAACAATTGTTCAGTGGTGGTCTCTTTTGGCAGTTCAACTTTAAGTGAGTCCATACCAACACGACGGCAGGCATTTCCTTTCATACGAACATAAGTTGCAGATGCACCATCGTCACCCACCAAAATTGTCGCAAGAATTGGGGTACGACCTGATTTTGCTTTGAGCGCTTCAACGCGAGTTAACAAGTCAGCTTCAATTTGTTTTGCCAATGCACGACCATCTAAAACTAATGCCACGGCACATCTCCAAGTGTTGATATGAATCAATTTTGCACATAATACATGATAATTTTAAATATTTTTCGCTATATGCTGTTTTTATGTGCATATGAATGAAAGCACTATTGTTTTTTTTTCAGAGCTTGCTAATATACGCATCAACAAGACGCGGCGGGGTGGCAGAGTGGTCATGCAGCGGACTGCAACTCCGTGGACGCCGGTTCGATTCCGACCTCCGCCTCCATCTTGTTAAAGCCCGAGTGGTGAAATCGGTAGACACAGGGGATTTAAAATCCCCCGCCCACAAAGCGTGCCAGTTCGAGTCTGGCCTCGGGCACCATTCTTATACTTCTAAGTATGGTGCATATAAAGAACCCAGCGTTAAGCTGGTTTTTTTATGCCTACAGAAAAAGCATAATGCAATGCACAAAAAAAGAGAGCACATTGACTCTCTTAAAAATAATATCTCATTCGTTTATCACGATAAGGGTGGTAATAAGTAATGTTGCAGATCTTGTTCTAATTTTTCTTGAAAATGAGCTGGCTCAATAATTTTAATGTATGGAATCCAATAACGCACCAAAGGTAAAAGTTGCATTTCATGGCAAATTTGACAATCAATTAATAAACCACCTGATGCATCTTCTAGTACGATTTGTTGCTCTGGCAATAACAGACGTTGCTTAAAATATAAAGCAACTTCAGGTCGAACCGATATTTTCACCGTTTGCTTATGCTTTGCAAACCAAATCCCCTCACTGAGCTCTAATTGGGTCAAAACCTCTAAATGGTGCTCGAAAAGCTCCGACTCATGTACAACCACTTGATCTATTTTACTTAAACGATAAGCACGTAATTCATCAGCTACAGCTGCGGCCAAATACCAACTTCCCTGATGATGAATTAAACGATACGGGTCAACATGGCGCAAACGATCATTATAAATAAAACTGATTTTTTGACGCTTATGAATCGCGCCCGCAAAAACCTGAAAATGTTCAGCAAATTGCTGTGCATTTTCATAATAATAACCTTTGGCAGAGAACACTTGATTCGCTCGCTCATCAAGCAGGCCACGTAGAAAAGACATATCTAGAGATGGATAGAGCTCACTGATCCCAGAAAGCTGCGCAAAGTTCTGAATGTCTTGTAGCTTAAAGCGCCCAAGATAAACAGGATCTAAAAAGTACTTCTTGGTATATTCATCTTGAAGTAAAGGCAAATACGTATTGAGACGATCAAAATCTCGCTCTATTGTCCGAGTACTCACCTGAAATTCATGTGCTAGTTCTGCAACCCCCAATTGATACCCAGTATTTAATTTAGTCAAAATATTTGCTAAACGCTCCGCAAGGCGTTCATGTGTTGAAGCTTTACGCTTCATATTACCCTCGCTGCACAATCAATGTTGTGTCTTTATTTATAGTTAAATGCCTAAGCATTATATTCAATATAAGCAATTGAATAATATTAAGTAAAAGACAAACGGTCAGCTTTCAAGCTATGTGATTTTTTATCAAAAAAAAGCGTTCAATGTTTGTTAGATTTCTTCTTCTTTACAGCGGTTTGCTGATGCGCTAATCGCTCTATATAGCGCTCAAAATGAATTAAGGCTTTATACAACTTGTGTAACTCATCAGGTAAAACACTATTATAGATAACCGCCTTATGCAAGCGCTTGAGCGCACGGAAACCATGCGCATGTGTATATGATGTCGATAAAATTTTCATGACAACCCTCTTTTCTGTTTTATTTTTCATTTAAAACCACGTAAATTTGTCAGGTTTAAATTTAGTTGCAAATTTACACCACGGTTTTGACAGGTTGTGTCGAACAGTTATCATTTTTTAATCTTTGTGAAATTATTTTCTGTTTTCAGTACATTATTTTTATTTTTTGGAAAATTTTAGACAGAAGAAAAGCTAACACTAGGTCAGCTCTACTTTTTATACTATAGAAATATTACAGAATTTTTACTACAACTTTACCCACGTGCTCACCCGTATCCATGCACGCATGCGCTGCTTGAATCTGATCAAACTCAAAAGTTTGATAAATCATTGGCAAGCACTGGCCTTTGGCCCATAGTGGTTCTACATGATCTTGTAAACCTTGTGCAATCTCAGCCTTCTCAGCCGTATTTCGTGCACGCATGGTCGAACCCGTGATGGTTAAGCGCTTCATCATAATTTGCCCCAACTTAACATCTTTGGCTTTTGCCCCTCCTAAAAAGGCAATATAAACCAAACGTCCATCACGGCGGAGCAAGTTCAAATTCTTTTCTAAATACGGTGCACCCACCATATCTAAAATGACATCAACACCAGCATTATCCGTTTTCTCATTGATCAGGTGTTCAAAGTCTTGGGTTTTATAATTGATGGCATCTGTCAAATTCGCAATGGCTTGTACTTTTTCATCGCTGCCGACGGTTGCAAAGGTTTTAATGCCCAATGCTTTACATAGCATGAGTGCCGTGGTGCCAATACCACTGGTTCCGCCATGTACCAACACCACTTCCCCTGCTTTGGCTTTACCCATTTGGAACACATTGGCCCAGACCGTGAAAAAAGTTTCAGGAATAGCCGCCGCTTCCACAAAGCTTACATTTTCTGGAATATGTAAAGTTTGACTTTGTGGAACCACACAATACTCTGCATAACCACCACCATTGGTCAAACCACAAACTTTATCGCCTAATTTAAACTGGGTAACTTCAGCTCCAACTGCAACGACCTCACCTGCAACCTCAAGCCCCGGCACTTGCGTTACCCCAGGCGGCATTGGATATAAACCTTGCCGCTGCAAAATATCTGGACGGTTAATACCAAACGCATGGACCTTAACCAAGACCTCATCTGCTTTTGCTTCAGGGATAGTCACTGTTTCATATGCCAGCTTATCCACACCACCCGGCTCTTTAATAATGACCTGTTGCATCGTTTCTTGTGACATGATTTATTCCTAACTCTTACGATATTTTTCAAGTTTCATAGACCTATTTGATCATAGAAATAAATTGAAATGAAGAACACCGTACTTATGTATAATCTGAAGCCTATTTTGCTACGTGATAGCGCTGATCATTGATAAAAAAAGTAAGCTGCGACATCAATGCGACTATACTCGACATCCCTCTCAAACATTACTTAGAACGATTAGAGCTAGTTGAAAAGCACAAGTATTCAGTTGCGTGGCTGATCAGGCAAAGATACAAACCGCATTAGAAATTTACGGACCAGAGGCAAAAACACCATAATCAGAGGAAATGCAATCAACCAAGATAAGCTCCAGCTTTTGAGCCAAAGATGGAAGAAATTATGCACTAGGCCTTTATTTAACAGTAAGTTAAAACCAGAAATAGACCCACTCATCAGGCCTGAAAGCAATAAAGGCATTAACCAATTTAAGTGTTTGATATGAATTTTAGGGAGTGTGTTGAACATAATCGACCTGAGTAAATAAAAATTAGCTTTGGCTTGGCGTTTTAACGGTTTGTTTTAAAGCTTTCATAAACTGCCCAAAATGTGGCATAAAATCTTTAAAGAGCGGAAGGTTTTTATGCTCTAGCATCACCTCACTAAAGAGCTTTAAACCAACAGTAAATGATTTCGCTGCTTCATCATCCAGCATTAGACTGTTTTGAATCACCTGTAACACTTTAAAAATATCGTCGTGGTTATAGCTGTTAAAACTCAAAGTATCAGTATAGGTCGACGGGTTGCCTTGAGCATCTGCAATGTGTTTGAGTGTGACTTCATAAGTATGTTGTTTCATTCTGTTTTCCTAGAGACGTGCAATATTCACTGCTGCTTGATCGATTTGTTCTGCAATAGCACGAATTTGTTCAGGGCTCAGCTCACTGTGTTGTATCTTGAGCTTTAAGGAAGCTTTGAGGTTTTCCATCGCACGTTTAATATCAAGATATTGTTCATTATTTTGAATTTGTTTACGCGTATCAAAACGAGTTAAGATCTTTTCCACATTTGCATGCTCAACCTCAAGATGCTTCAAACCCAAGGCCGTTATACGGTATTGCTTGCGTTCAGCATCATCTAACGCGACCTGAACAAACTGTTGCTCCTCCAAATAACTCAAGGTTGGATAGATCGTTCCTGCACTTGGGCAATAACCCCCTCCCACAATTTCACCCACCTCTTTAATGAGGTCATAGCCATATTTAGGTGCGAATGAAATGAGATGTAAGGCTAAAAGTTTCATCTGACCCGCTTCAAATAGGCGCTGTTTACGTAACACTGCTGCTATTTCCAAATGAGTAAAGGATTCAACTTTTTGTGTTTTAGACATACATAAGATACAACTTAACCAATTAAGATATATCTTAATTAGTTTTTTAATGATTGCAACCTCAAATCCTGAAATAGAACATCAGAATTTAAGATCAAATGGGTAAACGTGAAGGATTACTTGATATTTTTAGATAAGATTGCTGAACAGTTGCAATACCGCTAAAATTTAACTTATGTTGCATGCTCACCCCCTCAAGTGAACTCTGACAAAACTCCTAAAATTCAGAATTAAATTAAAATGACAGATCAACTTAGAAAAAAATTTGAAAACCTACAACTCAATGCTGGGCAAGGCAAGATCAGTGCATTTCTTTCTGTTTCCTTAGGCTTTTTGGGTATTTTTGCTGCTTTATGTTTTTTATTTCCCACTGTGCTCACCACACCAGAACTACGCCCGCTATATAGCAAACACTATGATGTTTTCTACTACACCTTACTGTTTGGCATTGTAATCAGTGCTGGCTTTGGTACCTATAGTGCGATCATTAAACAGAATAAATATGGTTTTTATGGTTTGTGTATCACCATTTTAGCAGCTATTTTAGGCTGTGGACTGATCAAAGCACCGACATTGCCTGCTCTACCCTTTTATGCAGGTTTTGATTATTTCGTTATTACCTTAATCATCCTTGCTTTAGTTTTCATACCACTTGAAGGATTCTTTGCAAAGAACACTGAACAGAAAATTCTGCGCGTTGGCTGGGTCACAGACATGAAATATTTCATGTTTAGCCATATTGGCATTCAGCTTTTTTCGTTTTTAACGGTCATGCCTATTCAGTATTGGATCACGCACATTCCCAATAACCCGATTGTGCCTTATGTGCAGGCGCAGCCAATTTGGTTGCAGTTTATTGAGTTATTAATTGTAGTGGACTTCACCACCTATTGGTTACACCGTGCGATGCATGAAGTGAACTTTTTATGGCGCTTTCATGCCATTCACCATTCAACGGAACAAATGGACTGGCTAGCCTCTTCACGCTTACACATTGTTGAAGTGTTAATGACCCGTTTTATCGCAACCTTACCAATTTTCTTGTTAGGTTTTCATACCTCTGCTGTCTTTGCTTATTTAGTCTTTATTTCTTTCCATGCCATTTTTATTCACTCCAACGTGCGTTTTCGCTTTCCCTATCTGCGCTGGTTGATCGCAACACCTGAGTTTCACCACTGGCATCACTCTTCCGAAAAGCCTGCGATTGATAAAAATTATGCAGCCTTTATTCCACTTTATGACGTGATTTTTAAATCGATTTATATGCCTAATCATTTGGCCAGTGTATATGGCACAGTCGGCTATAAAATTCCAAACAGTTTTGTGAAGCAGTTTACTTGGCCATTTAAACGTTATGTGAATAAACTGAAAAAGCGCTTAAACAAAGATAATGAGACTTCCTAACAAAACCAATCGATTAACAATCTCAATAATTAAAGCTTGTCTAATCCCTCACCAAAATAGAAAACCTGTATCTCCGCAGGTTTTCTTTCATTTTCCAAGCCTTGTAAATCGAACTTAAATTACGCTCGCCCTTTAAATTCTTTTACCATACGATCACTCACGTCTTCTGGATAACAAAGTGGCGCAGCACCACCGACTCGATTGTAAGCACTACGTTTACCACACCGACTTCCATTTCTTGCAGTATTGTAAGGACAAGGACAATTTCCCGAATACGTTTGTATCGATTGTTGAATAATTTCCTTCTTAATCGCTTCATCACTTTGCGTAGCCTGTTTAGCATCAGCAGCAAAAGTTAAAGTTAACCCAATAAATAATAATATTTTTTTCATAATACCCTTCTACAAAAGAGGCATTCTATAGCACTGAATTTTTATTGAAATATCACATTATTTATTTGAATAATATTTATCCATCTAATATAGAAATAAAAAACCCACCTTACGGTGGGTTCCTTCAAATGAGCTCAATCTCTTATAGACGAACCAATTCAACAATTTTATCAGCTAGCTCTTCAACCGCATCTTGAGTGAATGCGACATCTGTACCGTCGACAAGGTCAGTCACCACAACCACACCTGTTTCACGTACTAGTGCAACCTGATCAGCAGTTAGACCTGCTTTCGCTATCGCAACCACACCTTGTTGAATTAACAAGTTTTCAAGTGCTTGTGCATTTTCAAGTGCTTTCACAGATACAGTTACCGCAGCAGGTTTTTGACCTAAACGTGCAGCACGATCTTCCGCTGTGACAGGGTTGCTATGAGCAGACCATTCCACAGACTCTTCCACCATACCCGCACCAATCGTCACGTTGTTTAAACGGTCGATGAAGATAAACGAACCTGTATAACGACTGTCTTGGTAGCGATCAAATACGACAGGTGCATCAAACTCAACAGTGACATTAGCAATGGCGTTCAGCTCAAGGCTATCCACTTGTGCCTTTTCCAATGTGTTGACATTGGTACGGTAGTTAATAGCAGTGACTTTTGCAGGAACGGTTTGCGTACCCACTTTTAGGTTGTACAACTTACCAATCACCAGCGGTTGATCTGCCATCCAAACCACAGTGGCATTGACCGAACGTGAAATTTCTGGCGCAGCTTGATCCGCACGCACAAGCACGTTACCACGCGAAATATCAATTTCGTCATTCAGAGTCAAGGTTACCGCTTGACCTGAAACAGCACGCTCTAAATTACCATCATAAGTGACAATTTCTTTGACGGTCGACGACTTACCTGATGGTAAAGCCACGATTTTGTCACCTACCGATACATCACCCAGCGCAACCGTGCCACAGAAACCACGGAAGTCGAGGTTTGGACGGTTTACATATTGCACAGGGAAACGGAAATCGTTAGTCACCGAACTGCGGTTAATTTCCACAGACTCAAGCGTACCCATCAAAGTTTCGCCTGTGTACCATGGCGTATTTGGTGATTTATTGACAACGTTATCACCATTCAATGCTGAAATAGGCGTAAAGATAATGTTGTTTGGCTTACGGTCACCCAATTGCGCCACAAAACCTGCATACTCCTTCTGAATTTCATTGAAGCGCGCTTCAGAAAATTCAACTAAGTCCATTTTGTTAATCGCAACAATAATGTTCTTAATGCCAAGTAAGCTTGCAATATAAGTATGGCGACGCGTCTGAGTTTGTACACCATAGCGCGCATCAATCAAGATAATCGCAAGATCACAGGTCGACGCACCCGTTGCCATGTTACGCGTGTATTGCTCATGTCCCGGTGTGTCAGCAATGATGAACTTACGTTTTTCAGTTGAGAAATAACGATAAGCCACATCAATGGTAATACCCTGTTCACGCTCAGCTTGTAGACCATCTACAAGGAGTGCTAAGTCGGGTGCATCGCCTGTCGTACCGACTTTTTTAGAGTCACGAGTTACTGCTTGCAATTGATCTTCATAAATCAATTTTGAATCGTAAAGCAAACGACCAATTAAAGTTGACTTACCATCATCGACGTTACCGCAAGTCAGAAAACGCAATAAGTCTTTATTTTCATGTTGTTTTAGATAGCCCAAGATATCTTGGCTAATCAGTTCTGATTGATGAGACATTGCTCAAAACTCCACATATTCTTTAGAAATCGGTTTTTAATCTTCAAATCTACCTAAATCCTCCGTTGATAAAGGAGGACTTTCCTCCATTTGTTTCGGGAGTTCTCCCCCTCTTTATTAAAAAGGGGTTAAGGGGAGATTTTAGAAATAACCTTCTTGCTTTTTCTTTTCCATAGAGCCCGCCTCATCATGGTCAATCATACGACCTTGACGTTCAGAGCTGGTTGCAAGCAACATTTCTTGGATAATTTCAGGTAAAGTATTTGCCGTTGACTCAACTGCACCCGTAAGTGGGTAACAACCAAGTGTACGGAAACGTACCGATTTCATTTGTGGAACTTCGCCTTCTTTTAAAGGCATGCGTTCATCATCAACCATAATCAGTGTGCCACTACGCTCAACTACAGGACGTTCTGCAGCTAAATAAAGTGGAACCAATGGAATACTTTCTAAGTAGATGTATTGCCAAATATCAAGCTCAGTCCAGTTTGATAGTGGAAACACACGAATACTTTCACCTTTGTTCACTTTACCGTTATAAAGATTCCAAAGTTCAGGACGTTGGTTTTTTGGGTCCCAACGGTGTTTCGAGTCACGGAATGAATAGACACGTTCTTTAGCACGTGATTTTTCTTCGTCACGACGCGCACCACCAAAAGCTGCATCAAAACCGTATTTATCAAGCGCTTGTTTTAAGCCTTGAGTTTTCATGATGTCGGTATATTTTGAGCTACCATGGTCAAATGGGTTAATGCCCGCATCTTTCCCTTCTTTGTTTTGATGTACGATCAAATCAAAGCCATGGGTTTTTGCCATGTTGTCGCGGAAAGCAATCATGTCTTTAAATTTCCAGCCCGTATCTACATGTAAAAGCGGAAATGGAAGTTTGGCAGGATAGAACGCTTTGAGCGCCAGATGCAGCATCACTGCTGAATCCTTACCAATAGAATAAAGCATCACTGGGTTTTCAAACTCAGCAGCTACTTCGCGGATAATATGAATACTCTCAGCTTCAAGCTGTTTAAGATGAGTAAGTCTTTCCTCATTTAATGACATTGACAGCACCAACTCACAAAAATCGTGTACTTATTACACTTTTAAAAATATATATTCATTATAAAGATTTAGTTATACACACTATTGCTTGTTTTATTATATTTATATGCAAAAACCTCATATAAAACAAAATTGATAAGCCCTATAAGTTTTATTCAACAATCATAAATCCCTAAATAAACTCAAATATTACATCAACTTCATTCAAAGTATGAAGCCTATTTACCAATTCATCCTTCGATTTTCCTCTAATTTTCTGCTAGGTAATACATCTACAAATACCTAGAGTAGGTTTTATTTACGTTCTATGTATATGACTTACCAAACTCGCAACCTAGAATACTAAAAAGCACACTCAATACAGACCAGCATGTTGATTTTATATATCAACATGATAGCAAAGAAAGTTAAGCTAATTACACGAGCCATAAAAACCCGCAATGAATGCGGGTTCTATCACTCTCAAATATTAATAATGAAAAACGCGTTTATCCAAAGGTATTTCTATACCAATCGATGCGCCAGCATCATTACCGCGTAAATCAGAATCACTGAACCAACCATTAATTTTGATTGGTACAAATGGTCTTAAGTAATGTGACCACGTTAAATCGATAGCTTTAATATCATCTGTTTCAGGAAAGGCTGCATTGGTAATACGGCCAGATTGATTTACCTTCGCAAACAATAATCGACCATTTAGACGGTTCATTGCATCAAATCGAATATCACCACCTAAAGACACCATTTCACCATCCCCACCCATAGCATGCCCAAGCGGGAAGCCATGCTGGTAGTAACCATCGGTATAATTAGTATGGTTATAAGAAATACCAAGAGCATCACGATTAGTTCGAGTATCAGCCCATTCTGTATAAAGTTGATATGGCATATTTTTAAAAGATGACGAATAATCCACGCCAGCAAGATACATTTTTTTAGAAGGTAAGCCACCAGCTTCATCTTCACCTACATATTGTCCATACAGACTCATAGGTACGTTCAACAACTGCTGAAAATTCAATCGAGCATCAAAACCAGCAACCTGGTTAGATGGATCCGGTTCTCCAGTCCCGCCATTGTCTTTATTACCAACAAAAGCATCCCATAAGGAACTTAAACTTTCAGGACGATCTTCTCCGCCCCATTGAAAAGCACGTGAAGCGCCTAATTCTAAATAAGGTAAAGGTTGTGCCGTAAGACGTAGACCCACTAATTTAGCATCAGGCACAGCAGAATAATCATCTAATTGGCCAGCAAATGCTTGATACTGCCAAGGGCCAATCCATGACAACCATTTTGTTTCAAAAGCTGATTGATCTGCACGCTGAGCCGTAAACCCATAGACTGGACGGCTTGCATCGCCACGAATTAAGCTGCCATCATGTCCTGGGCCCCAATATGTTGGTATCTGACCTGCAACTACCCATTGATTCCACAATTTTCCTGCAATATATGAACCTTCAGCATTTACATCATGGCCATTATCAATTTGAGGGTCTTTTTCTCCATTAACTCTAAGTCGAACATCCCAATTTTCACCACCAGCATTAAATTCCAAACCTACTTGGTACTGTGCTTTTTCTTGATCACCAAAAGCTTGCGGAATTTCCTTTTGATCACTCTCAGCAAATAAACGTGCTTTAAACATCGTGTTCTCACGATCGAGATGAGCTCGCACTGACTCAATAACTTTTTGCTGAGCAGGAGTCGCTACTTTAGCCTGAGATAATACTCTCTGAATTTCATCACCACTCATTGGCCATGTAGATGTGCTAATTTGAATCACACCCTGCTGATTTAACCAGTTTAGATCCGTTCTTAAATTTTGATCATTTAAAACTAGACCTTGAGCAAAGATACTCGTTGTTGCACCCATTAGCACAGCGATTGCAAGTGTTTTTTTTAGAAACATTCCGTTTTATTCTCAGGACTTAAAGCTAAGTGTTACCTTATTTTTTTTATCTCTTTTTTTCAAGCTTTTCTATTTAGTAATGTTGTAAAGATCAATAAAAAACCCGCAATCAATGCGGGCTTTTTATGTTCAGATCAAACTTAGTTTTTATGACGCATGTGTGGGAACAGGATTACATCACGAATACTTGCAGCATTAGCGAATAACATGACTAAACGGTCAATACCAATACCCTCACCCGCTGTCGGTGGTAAACCATACTCAAGTGCTTCAACAAAGTCTGCATCGTAGTGCATTGCTTCATCATCACCTGCATCTTTTTCTGAAACCTGTGCTTGGAAACGTTCAGCTTGGTCAATCGGGTCATTCAACTCGGAGAAACCATTCGCAAGTTCACGGCCACCAATAAAGAACTCAAAACGGTCAGTGATGTGTGGATTATGATCATTACGACGCGCCAATGGCGAAGTTTCAGCAGGATATTCTGTAATGAAAGTCGGTTGACGTAGCTGAGTTTCAACAGTTTCTTCAAATACGATGGTTTGAAGTTTGCCCAAACCAAAACCAGGTTTTACCTGTTCTTTCAGCTCTTCTTGCACAAATTTTGCCAAGAATTCACGGTCATTGACATTTTCAGGCGTGAACTGTGGGTTGTGCGCAAGAATGGCATCAAACATCGAAATTTTCTTGAATGGGCCTTTGAAGCTATACACTTCTTCACCATAAGGCACATCAGTTGAACCCAAGATATCCAGCGCTAAGCGCTCAAGCATATTTTCGGTAAGTTCCATCAAGTCTTTATAGTCTGCATAAGCTTGATAGAATTCAATCATAGTGAATTCTGGATTATGACGTGTCGAAACACCTTCGTTACGGAAGTTACGGTTAATTTCAAACACGCGCTCAAAACCACCGACCACCAAACGCTTTAAGTAAAGCTCAGGCGCAATACGTAAGAAAAGCGGCATATCCAAAGCATTATGATGTGTTTCAAATGGACGCGCTGACGCTCCACCTGGAATCACATGCATCATCGGTGTTTCTACTTCCATGAAACGCTGTTCAGTTAAGAACGCACGAATGCCTGAAACTACTTTGGCACGGATTTCAAAAGTCTTACGTGTTTCTTCGTTTACAATCAGGTCAAGATAACGCTTACGATATTTAACTTCAGTATCGTTTAGACCATGGAATTTATCTGGAAGTGGACGAAGTGACTTGGTTAAAAGCTCAAAGTGTTCGATATGTACATAAAGGTCACCCTTACCTGAACGACCAATATAACCTTTCACCGCGATAATATCGCCAAGATCTAAACTCTTAATAGTTTCTAAGGTTTCTGGTGCTAACTCTTTACGCGCCACATATAACTGGATACGACCCGTCATATCTTGGATCACGATAAATGAACCGCGGTTCAACATCACACGACCCGCTACAGACACATAAACATGCTCTGCTGCTTCAATTTCTTCTTTGCTTTTGTCTGCAAATTGATCTTGTAAGTCTTGCGCATAATGTTCACGTTTAAAGGTGTTTGGCCATGGGCTAGTGCCCGTTTGTTTGGCTTGATCTTCAATCTGCTTTAACTTGGCATGACGCTGTGCAATTAAATCGTTTTCGGAAATGGCTTGTTCAGAAGTCGATTGAGCGTTTTGTTGCGTCATCTCTGCCTCGTATATGTATTAAAAAACGGAAGTTGCATAGCATAGCAGAATTCCAGACGAATGAGCATCATCAAAAACCACGCGGTATATAAAAAAGTATACATCCTGTTTATTTCTGAGCTTATACGCCCACCGTATAAAAGGTCTGTCTATTTCTTAGACCAAAAGCTAACTTCATTTCACGGTTAATCCCTCTACAATGGACATTATAAATCGTGGAAAAGTAAACTTTTCTCCACTCATAAAATAATTTAGTTTTTTAATTGAATGATAAATCATGAGCAGATGCGAATCTAAAATTTTGTTTTTGCATGGATTAGACTCCTCACGCGAGTCCACTAAGTTCCATGCCATTGATGCAAAGCAGAAATTTTGTATCGATATCGATTATCGCTATCTCAATTTTTCTACCGTAGCCAGTTTCTACGACGATATTATTGAAAAAATAAAACCTGAAATTATTGTTGGGCATTGTATTGGTGCATATTGGGCATTAAAAATGTCGCTGCTACATCAAATTCCGTGTGTCATTGCTAACCCACGCTTGGCCCCTGACTTTCGCGATGATTACCCGAGCATTAATGAGACTGACTTAGACCACAATGTACCGCAAGTGGCTTACTTAGAGCTGGGGGATGAATTGATTGATATGTATGCAGCACAGGAAATTTTAGAAAACTATATGTTGATTCAAGCGGTTGAAGGTGGGCATCACCGACTACTTAAACCAGAAAATATTAATCAACTGATTGAACATCTAGAACAACAATATTTATATAAATAAAAAAAGCCTTGGATGTCCCAAGGCTTTTTAATGTGCTTATGCAGCAACAGGTTCTGGTTTCGATTTGTCATCTAACACTGACCAAATCTTTAAACCTAAGTCAGCATGCAAATCAGGCAAATCAAGAAAAATACTGGCACCGAGCACTTCATGATTACATTTTGCCACCAGCTGTTTAACCGCTTTTAATGTACCGCCTGTCGCTAAAACATCATCCACAATAATCACTTTTTGCGATGGAGTATTGGCTGCCATTTCTAAACGGTCTAAACCATATTCCAAACTATAACCCACACCCACCACCGGTGGTGGCAGCTTGCCTGCTTTACGCACCAACAATAACCCCTTACCTAAACGTTGTGCCAATAAGCTCGCAAGGACAAAACCACGCGCTTCTACAGCAACAAAACTGTCTACTTCCGCCAACTGCTCAGCAGGAATACTTGCAATTAACGCGTCGGTTAAAGGCTCAATATTGCTCATAAACAATGGTGTTAAATCGAAGAAGCAAATCCCAGGTTTTGGAAAATCTTGGACCGTACGAATGTGCGACCACAACGTTGTAGACAAGTTGTTCATAGGAGATCAATAAAATTTGAAAAGGAATAGATGAATTTTACAGCTTTATCTGTTAAAAAAACAGTCAAGCAATGGCTATGCAGCCGACTGAACAACCAAAATATTTATGTAAGTTATTGTTTTTAATTAAATCATTTATTTAATAAATATTGGGTATGGATGTACTCAATGCTAAAATAGCAATTTAACTTTGAGTTTACAGCACGACCTTAGTCTATACATCAATAATTTTATAAGGCTAGCTGACTGAAAAAACGCATATTTTTTAGATGTAATCATCTATAACCTTCACACATTCGCAAAACGTGATCTGGTTTTAAATGATACGTTTTGTCCTGATTATCGCTTTTAGCCGATAGATTCAATCATTAAACTCCGATATTTACTTTACATTCGTATTAGAACTGCGTAAAAATTTAGGTTAGCGAAGCATGCTAACAACTCAGATGAATAGCAGCTTGCGTAATGGATTATTTTGCTGAACCCTTTCTTGTTCAGCGTTTTGGAGAGTCAAATGAAGAAGTATCAATGCATCGTTTGTGGATGGATTTATGACGAAGCAGAAGGTTGGCCACAAGATGGCATCGTAGCGGGAACAAAATGGGACGATATTCCTGACGATTGGACTTGCCCAGATTGCGGCGTGTCAAAAATCGATTTTGAAATGGTTGAAATCTAATTCATAGTGTTAAAGACCATGCAGCATGGTCTTTTTTTACGTCTTTAAAATAATCTCTGGAGAACCTTATGCATCCCATCGTCATCATTGGCTCAGGTATGGCAGGCTATGCTGTAGCACGTGAATTTCGCAAGCTTAACCCTGAACAAGAGCTGCTTATGCTATGTGCAGATGATGCGACTAATTATGCCAAACCAACGTTGTCTAATGCCTTTGTTGCCAACAAAGTGCCTGAACAAATTGCTTTGGGTGATGCAGAGAAAATGGCAACACAACTGAAAATGCAGATTGCCACGCATACTTGGGTGAAAGAGATTCATGCTGAACAACAGCAGTTAACCGTTATTAAAGATGGTGCTGAATCTACACAGCCCTACTCTCAATTGGTTTTAGCGGTAGGTGCAAACCCAATTCGCTTAGCCATTGCGGGCGATGGAAGCAATGACATTCAAGTTGTAAACAATCTAGACGACTATAAAGCCTTTCGTGCAGAACTTGAAAAACGTGCAGACAAGCGTGTAGTCATTTTAGGTGCAGGTCTTATCGGTTGCGAATTTGCCAATGATTTACAACATACAGGCCATCAAGCTACCGTCATCGACTTGGCAAACCAGCCTTTGGGTCGTTTATTGCCAGTGCATGTTTCAAATGCCTTTAAAGAAAACCTTGAAGCAACGGGTATTCATTTTGTCCTTGGCACCACAGTTGAAAAAGTTTCAAAAATTGAAAATGGTGACTATGTTGTGACCTTAGCCAATGGTCAGTCTTTGGTTGCAGATGTAGTGTTATCTGCAATTGGCTTACAACCGAGCATTTCCCTTGCAAAAGAAGCAGATATTCAAACCAGTCGTGGCATTTTGACCAATGCACAACTTGAGACCAATCAACCGCATATCTACGCCGTCGGGGATTGTGCTGAGGTCAATGGACTCTTGCTGCCTTATGTCATGCCAATTATGCAGCAAGCACGCGCTTTAGCCAAAACCTTAAATGGTGACACCACTGCGGTGCATTACCCTGCTATGCCTGTAGCCGTTAAAACACCCGCTGCGCCGCTCACTGTTTTGCCTGCGCCAATCGATGCAGAGGTGAACTGGGAAACTGAGGAATTAGACGATGGCATGATTGCCAAAGCCCTAGACAATCAAGGTACACTTCGCGGCTTCGTACTGCTCGGTGCAACCGCAGCGAAACAACGTTTAGCATTAACAAAACTGGTTCCAGACTTGATTCCAGCACAGGTTTAGAGTTTAAATAAAAGGACATTTATAACAATAGATGTCCTTTATGTGAGGATTACAATAATGAATAGCGCACTCCAATATAATCTTTCACCCTATACCTCTTTCATGCGCGAAACCAAAGTCGACTTAGGCAATGGTATTGAACTCCATGTCGAAATCGGTGGCGAAGACCATCATCCGACCATTGTTTTGATCATGGGCTTAGGAGCACAGCTCTTATTTTGGCCTGATTTCTTCTGTAAATCTCTGATTGATCAAGGTTTTCGTATCATTCGCTTTGATAACCGCGATATTGGTTTATCTTCAAAAATTAAACATCAAGGTCCACGCTTAAATACCCTCAAACTGATGGGGCGTTTTGCTTTAGGTTTAGATAACCGTGGTGCACCTTATGACTTATACGACATGGCTGACGATGTGGCACTGCTTTTAGACCGTTTAGGTTTAGATGAAAGTTATGTGATTGGTGCATCCATGGGTGGTATGATTGGGCAAATCCTAGCAGCGCGTCACCCACAAAAGGTCAAAAAGCTCGGCCTAATGTTCACCAGTAACAACCAACCTTTACTGCCGCCGCCTTTTCCAAAGCAACTCTTTAGTCTAATTGGTCGACCTGAATCGACCGATGAAGAAGGAATTGTGAGCCACTCTTTGAAAGTGTTTAAGATCATTGGCTCGCCTGATTATCACAATCCAATCGAGTCAATTCAGACTTCTCGCAAATTATATCGCCGAAGTTATTACCCTGCGGGTGTACTTCAACAGTTTTTAGCAATATTATGTACAGGTTCTTTATTGCAACTGGACAAACAGATTCAACAACCGACCCTTGTGGTACACGGTTCGCGAGACCGTTTACTCCCGCCTAGTCACGGAAAGGCCGTTGCAAAGGCAATTATGGGCGCTAAATTTGAATTAATTGATGGAATGGGGCATGATATCCCACCGCACTTCATTCCAAATCTTAGCGAATTATTTGCACAACACTTTAAATCATAATCATTAGGACACTATGGCTGCATTACCATCCTTAAGACAGCTGTCATATCTCGTTACACTGTCAGAAACGCTGCATTTTACTGAAGCTGCACGCCGTTCATTTGTAACCCAATCGACTTTGTCGGGCGGGATTATGGAGCTTGAACGCCTACTCGGTGGCGTACTTGTAGAGCGTGATCGCCAAAATGTGCGCTTAACTCCTCTAGGCGAGCAAGTCGTTGCTCGTGCTCGTGTTCTACTGGCAGATGCTCAAGACCTGATGCGTTTAAGCCGAGAAATGAGCGAGCCTTTAACTGGTGATTTACATCTAGGTGTTATTCCAACCATTGCGCCATTTATTCTGGCGCAATTGTTAGATGAAGTGCATAAGCAACTCCCTAAAATTCAACTACATTTACACGAAGCGCAAAGTGAGAAAATTGTAGAAAAACTCGAACATGGCAATTTAGACATGGTCGTTTTGGCTCTACCTTTTGATACACGTGGCTTAAAAGTTGCTGAAGTCGCAAAAGAAAGTTTGTTTTTGGTCTGCAATAAATCAGATATCGCAAGCCAAGCCAAATCGCTGGATGACTTAGACCTTTCACGCTTAATGTTGCTTGAAGAAGGCCACTGCTTACGTGACCACACTCTAAGTGCCTGCCCAATTGGTGAGCGTAAAAACGATCATCGTTTAAAAGCGAGTTCTTTACCGACCCTTGTGGAAATGGTATCGGCTGATCTTGGTTTTACTTTATTACCTGAAATCGCAATTCATACCAATATGATTAAAGCGAATCCAGATTTGATGGTCAAACAAATTGAAGCTGCTCCAAGCCGTATCTTGGCTTTGGTGACACGTAAAAGCACCCCGCTACAAAGCGAATTTGATGTGCTATTACAAATCCTGCAAAAAATTACTCAAAATCTGCACTAAGCTTATTTTTGTGCATAAAAAAGGAGTCAAACATGACTCCTTTTTTTGTACCTGAATCTTTTTAGACTCAAGCACCCCTAAAATTATTTAATCACATCTAGCAAATAACGCTGTGCATTATGCTCGGTTTCGCCTTCAGCAGGTGTCGCACGAAGCCATGTTCCATCGCCCTGTAGTAACCAAGCTTGTTGATTATCCTGCAAATAGGTCAACAAACCTTGTTGATAAATACGTTTTTTCAAAGCAGGATCTTCAATTGGGAAACAGGCCTCAACACGATTAAATAGATTTCGATCCATCCAATCAGCACTCGAACCATAAATACGCGCATCGCCATTATTACTAAAATAGAAAACACGCGTATGTTCTAAGAAACGCCCCACGATCGAACGTACACGAATGTTTTCCGAAAGCCCCGGCAAGCCTGGGCGTAGACAACAAATTGAACGAATAATGAGATCAACTTGTACACCCGCCTGCGATGCCTCATATAGCTTGTTGATCAGTTGCACTTCTGTTAGTGCATTTACTTTCACAATAATCTGCGCTTTCTTGCCTGCTTTCGCATTAGCAATTTCATCATCAATAAAATTGATCAGTTGTGCATGGAGCGTAAACGGCGCATGAAGTAGCTTTTTCAGCTTCGCCATTTTCCCCATACCTGTCAATTCTTGGAAAATACGGTGTACATCTTCACACAACTCTTTATCGGTCGTGAGCAAGCCATAGTCGGTATAAATACGCGCATTACCCGCATGATAGTTACCCGTTCCCAAGTGTACATAACGAACGAGTTTATTATTTTCACGGCGTACTACAAGAATCATTTTGGCATGAGTTTTATAGCCCACAATGCCGTAAACAACCACTGCGCCCGCTTCTTGTAGCACATTTGCCACTTCGATATTTGACTCTTCATCAAAACGCGCACGCAGCTCAATCACTGCGGTAACTTCTTTACCATTACGCGCCGCTTCTGCTAAGACTTGTACAATTTCAGAGTCTGCACCACTACGGTATAGGGTTTGTTTAATCGCCAACACTTGTGGGTCACGTGCCGCTTCACGCAATAAGTTAATCACAGGTGCGAAAGACTCAAACGGATGATGTAGTAAAATATCCTGTTTCTGCATTGCAGAGAACATGCTTTCCGACTTTTTCAACACTTTAGGAATAACAGGAATATGTGCGTCATACCGTAGATGTGGACGTTTAAAATTGGACAATAAACGCGCCAAGTTCACAGGTCCTTCGACTTTATACAATTGCTCCTGATGCAGATCAAATTCATCTAGCAAGTAGTTATAAATATGTTCTGGACAGTTTTGTGTAACTTCCAAACGTACTGCTCGTCCAAAACGACGTGAACTTAACTCACCTTTCAGTGCTTTGGCTAAGTCTTCCACATCTTCATTGAGCGCCAAATCAGCATTCCGTGTGACACGGAACTGATAACAGCCTGTCGCTGTCATCCCTGGGAACAAGTCAGAAACATGCTCATGGATAATGGCTGAAAGCATCACATGATGTTCTTTTCCACCTGTGAGCTCATCAGGTAGACGAACCACACGTGGCAATGAACGTGGTGCAGGCACAACGGCCAAATCAATCTGACGACCAAATGCGTCTTTCCCTTCCAAAGTCACGATAAAGTTGAGACTTTTATTCACTAAACGCGGAAATGGATGCGCAGGGTCAAGGCTAATCGGTGTTAAGACAGGTGCGACCTGTTCTTGGAAATATTTCTTCACCCATGAAGACTGTGCAGGCGTCAGTTCCCCACGGCGTAAGAAGCAAATGTCTTCCTCACGCAATTTCGGTAGAATTTCATCATTGAGAATACGATACTGACGTTCAATTGCAGCATGTGCAGTTTGCGAAATTTGATCGAGTACTTGGCGTGGAGTTAAGCCATCGGGGCTACGGCTTTCATTGCCCAGATCCAACTGTTCCATGACGCCCGCAACACGAATTTCAAAGAACTCATCTAAGTTACGTGAAAAAATCAGTAAGAAATTCATCCGTTCTAACAGCGGATGTAAAGGATCTACGGCTTGTTCCAATACACGTAAATGGAAATCTAATATCGATAACTCACGGTTAATATAGCGATCGTTATACGCGTATTCAGGTTGTAGTATCGGAGATGTGCTTGCTGCCGTATTCATAGCTAACCCTTGATTATTTGAATGCGTTTTATCATGATAAGTATGCTTCAATTTTGTGACAATTTCATAAAAAAAAGCCCATAAATTTGGGCTTTTTCACATCAATCAAATTAAGGGATATCGCTATAGCGCATATACTTTCGAATCATGCGCTCACGGTTTTGCAACTTACGGTCATTTTGATGGTCTTGGTAGTATTTCGGATTAGGTAAAATGGCCGCTAAAAAGACCGCCTGCTCTCGGCTTAAGCTACGTGAACTTTTACCAAAGTAGTGTTGGGTTGCAGCTTCGACGCCATAGATATTATCGCCAAACTCCACCGAGTTCAGATAAACCTCTAAGATGCGTTCTTTGCTCCACATCCGTTCCATCATCCAAGTTGCAACAGCTTCTTGACCTTTACGAATGAATGAACGCTTGTTATATAAAAACAAGTTTTTGGCCAATTGCTGAGAAATTGTTGAACCACCCGCAACCACTTTGCCCGTGTCATTATTACGCTCAAGCGCCGCTTGAATCCCATCCCAGTCAAAACCATGATGTTGCATAAATTTGCCATCTTCAGCTGCAACAATGGCTTTTTTCATGTACTCACTGATCTCGTCATAATCACGCCATTCATGTTGAATAGGCTTAGATGGCTCAGACCAATAATCAATCCGCATAAACATGGTAGTTTCCACTGGCTTGTAACGCCACCACGCTAGGCTTGCAAAAATCCACAACTGTACCAAAAGCACTAAGCTGACAACGACTAACAAACTACGAACAATAAAAGCTTTCATGCCAGTGGCTTACTCCAAAAATCATTTTTATTCATGCTAAGCTTGGGCAAATATAGCAAAATTTTAGCAAGAATAGCATGACCGAGCTTACACCTCCGCAAATCAAAACAAAATTCGACGTACATTTATGGTGGATTACTGCCGTCATTATTGCCGTGAATGTTGGGCTGTTTTTTTGGCAAGTCCTGCATGGCATGGATGTCAGCAATCCAAGTACGGCTGATGCCATACGCTGGGGAGCAGACTATGCACCGCTCACCTTCTTGGCTGAACCGATGCGTTTATTGAGCAGTATATTCTTTCATTTTGGCTTGGTTCACCTGATGTTGAACATGTGGGCGCTGTATATTTTTGGCAGTGTGCTGGAGCAAATGTTTGGACGTGTCTATTTTCTTGCGCTATATGTCCTTGCGGGCCTCATGGGTAGCTTGCTCAGTGGCTATATTGCCATCCAAGACAGTTATGAACTGATTCGTGTTGGGTTAGCAAACCCTGAACTATTGCCGCGTGTAGGTGCAGGCGCTTCAGGTGCCGTCATGGGACTGGGGGCAGCGCTGACGGTTCTATCGCTACTGCCGATGCTCCCACAGCAACGTTTTATTTTAGATAAAAAGACTTTGCTCATTGTGATGGGCATCAACTTAGCCATGGGCTTTATGATTTCAGGTATTAACAATGCTGCACATATTGGCGGCATGTTGATGGGTGCTGTCTTGGCGGCACTTTGGTATCTCTCCCAAAAAATGCAGCAGCGTTGGATTATGCCGCTGAGCCTTGTTTTAGCGGCCTGCGGATCATATTGGTTTTACTTACACTGCCAAAACCTTGTGGTCTACATTCAACCCTTATGGTCAGAAGTATTAATGATGATGCGTCAACAGCTCAATTTCTAAGATTCAACACTTAACGTATTAAGAGATCAATCACGATTGATTGATCTCTCTCAAACTTTGTAAAGGTGGAATATCACTGAGATAACTTAAACGATAACGCCCAATCAGCGCGCAGAGTAGGGTCATGAACAGTGGTAAAATGAGCCAGATTTCCCAGTGTGGCTGAATGGCTAAGCCCATGCGATAACATGCTACCGCACTGATAGCTTCAGCAAATAAGCAAGAAACCACACCTGCCATAAAACCAATAAAGCCAATTTCTAGACTGAGCATGGTTCTGAGTTTTTGCTTGGAACCACCAAATGAACGTAACAACGCCACCTCACGCTTTCGCTCATCCATGAGTAAGTTCAGGCAAGCAATTAAAACCAAAATACCTGAAATACTCACTAAAACTGCAAGGATCGTGACAATCTGTACCAGCACAGTCACGATGCGCTTAATTTCATCTAAAATTAAACTGACATCAATAAAGACGGTATTGGAAAATTGCTGAATAATGCTGACCAATTTCGCTTTGTCAGAATCGGGTACATAGAAACTACCCAAATAACTGCCCGCATTTTCATCCATAGTGTGTGGCGCAAAAATAAAGAAAAAATTTGGGCTAAAACTTTCCCATTCTACGGTTCGTAAGTTTGCCACTTTGGCGTGAATGACACCCTCTGGTAAGCTAAAGGTCAGTTGATCTCCCACTTTTATCCCAAGCTCTGTTGCTGTATTGGCTTCTACCGAAACTTGTCCTTTTTCTGTGAGTTTTGCTGCGCCAGAGATAATCACATTATCTTTAGGATAACTGTCTGCTTGGGTTAAATTTAACTCACGGCGTAAAGAATTATTTTGCTTCACCAAATCTGCAGCAAAAGGCTGTCCATTTTTGGCAATCAGTCTACCTCGAATATTCGGATAGAGTGGCGTACTGTTCCAGTAGTTCTGCTCAATTTGTGCTTTTAACTCAGGCATGTCAAAGGGCGGTAAACCATATACAAACTGATTCGGGGTTCCCGCAGGAATTTGCTGCTGCCAACGATCTAACAAATCAGTACGTAGCACGGCTAAGACCGTAATTAAACTGAGCCCCAAAGCCAATGCGGTAATCTGAAATGCAGTTTGATAAGGCGTGCGGACATAGGCAGAAAACGCATTTTTCAAGCCACGGATAAATTTCAAACTCAGCCAAACCACACTGTATAGCACTGTACATAGAAGGATAATTGCCCCAATCACCATGGCTGTCAGTACCATGTTTTCAGTCAGAACGATACTAAACAGCACCAGACTTGCCGTTCCTGCGAGCAGCATCCAAAACATAGACGAAACCGATTTTTCTTGACTGCGAATGACACGGATCGGTGGAGTATTCAAAAGCTCCCAAAAACTTGGTAAGACAAAACCCAATAGCACCACAGCACTGGTCAACATGGCAATCGGAATCGGCCCGAGCAACATATCCCAAGCTGAAAACGCAATACTTAAGTGTGGAATCAGTTGTAACATCAACTGTAACAAGCCATAACCCAGCCCTACCCCCACGACACTCCCGACCAGCATGGCAAGCAAGAACACCACACCTAACAAGCTGAGGTAAGCCCAGAGAATTTGTGACTTCGCCGCCCCCATACAACGCAATAGCGCAATATGATCTTGGTTTTGTTGTACAAAGCGCTGACTGGTCAGAGCAATCGCAATTCCACACAGCAAAATCGTTAAGATATTCGCCAACTGCAAAAAAGTGTCCAAATTTGCAATTGGTTTCATTAAGCGAGTATTGCCCTCACTGGCATTGCGTAAGCGTAAGCTGTTTTGCGGCTCTTCAGCATTGACACTTTGAGCTGCCGCATCTACGTCCATAGGTGCTGCATTTTGCTTCTTAAAATTTGCTTCAAACTGCTGGATATTTTGTGCTGTACCTGCCATCAATAGACGATAGTCAATGCGACTACCGACTTGTATGGCATTGGTCTTGGCAATATCCGCTTCAGAAATAATCACCGTCGGCGAGAACCCAGAAAAGCCTAATTCCTGATTGGAGTCATGCTCAATCAAGCCTGTCACCTTGAAAGTACCATCTGCAATATTGAGTTGATCGCCCAGTTTAACCTGTAGCAAATCCATAGCACGTTGACTCAACCAAACTTCACCCGAAGCAATGTGCTTCGCAGCAGGCTGAATGCGTAATTCACCACGCAGAGGAAAAGCTTGGTCGATGGCTTTGACATTGACCATAACAAACTGATCATCCGTATACGCCATCGAACTAAAGACAGTCACTTCGGATTGTTTTAAATCGAGAGCTGTCGCTTGCACTTTCCATTTCGAGTCGAGTTTTTGGCTGTCCGTTAAAACCAAATCCCCTGCTAACATCTCAGCGGCTTGCAGCGCTACGGCATTTTGAATCTGTTCATTACTAAACTTCAGTGCAGTTGTGGCGCTGATCGCGAGAATTAACGCAATAATCAATAAATACACACCGCTACTTTTAAAACTTTGCTTAAGTAAGGGCTGAAATAGAGAATTCATTTTATCCTCCCGTTCGAGGATGTTCGATCAACTGCCCATCGAGTAATTCAAAATGTCGTTGACACTGCTCCGCAAGCGTATGATCGTGGGTTACTAAAATCAGGGTCGTACCCAACTCACGGTTCAATTGAAACAATAGTTGCTCAATTTCTCGCGCAGTTTGACTGTCTAAGTTTCCTGTTGGTTCATCGGCAAAGATAATTTTTGGCTCAGCAATCAGCGCACGGGCAATTGCAACGCGCTGCTGCTCCCCACCTGAAAGTACCTTCGGTGTTTGGGTGGCCTGTCGCTTTAATCCAACTTTTTGCAACAAACTCAAAGCACGTTGCTCCGCTTCAGCGAAGTTAAATGATGCATGAAGCCGTAACGGCAGCATCACATTTTCAACAGCAGTCAGGTGTGGCAGCAGTTGAAAGGACTGAAACACAAAACCAATATGCTTCAAACGCACATTCGCACGCTGTTCTTCATTGAGCTTGGAGATACTTTCACCACAAACGATTAGCTCACCACCGCTAGCCTGATCTAAGGTCGCCAAAATACCCAGTAAGGTAGACTTTCCTGAACCTGAACGTCCTGTAATTGCGACTTGTTCACCTGCTGCGATGCTGAGACTCAAATCTGAGAAAATGGTCAGTTCTTTTTGCGGAAGTTTAATCTTTTGTGTCAGTTGCTGGGCAGAAATAATCACTTGTGGCATGATGCTTACATCACTATGAACTTGGGTCATAACATCCCTATATGCAAATATTCGTGCAAAATCGCAAATTTAAAAAATGTATCAGTTCATACTTGGTTTTGCTTGCACTGTGCTTAAGCCCCACTTGGGTTTTTGCAAAAACCGTGATGGTTTTAGGAGATAGCATTAGTGCAGGTTATGGCATAGAACCACAGCAAGCATGGGTAAATTTACTGCAAAAACGGTTAGACCAACAGTATCCGAAACAACACAAAGTGGTCAATGCCAGTGTGAGTGGTGAAACCACCAGTGGTGCTTTGGCTCGTTTACCCAAACTGTTGCAAACGCATAAGCCAAATGTAGTCGTGATTGAGCTTGGCGGGAATGATGGATTGCGGGGTCAGCCCCCTCAGATGATTCAAAAAAATTTAGTTCAGTTGATTCAACAGAGTCAAAAAGCCAATGTCACCGTGGTTATTTTGGGGATGAAAATGCCACCAAACTATGGCACAGCCTATAGCAAGGCATTTGAAAATAATTACAAAGTGGTCAGTCAACAATACAAAGTTAAATTGCTGCCCTTCTTTTTAGAAGGTGTAGCGGGAAATAAAAGCTTGATGCAAAAAGATTTGGTTCATCCAAATAGCAAGGCACAGCCTATTTTATTAAATTTAGCTTATCCCTATATAAAAGGCGCTTTATAAAGCGCCTTTTACTCTGATCAGCTCATAGGATCAGAAGTCAAAAAAAACCACTTCACCACTTTCAAGTGAGTACTCAGCGCCAACCACTTGTAACTTGCCTTTGGCAATCAAGCTTTCAAGCACAGCTGAGCCGTGACGTAACTGATTTACAGAGGCAAAGACATTTGAACGTACCGCATGTTTAGACAGTTTGCATAAGTCATGTTTCAGTTCGGTTTGCATCAAGGTTTCAACCGAAGGACGGACACGGTTTACAATCGACATCAAGTTCGCAGACGGTGGGCTATCTGGGTTCATCAGGGTGTCAATGGTGGCTTGAATCGCGCCACAGTGACTATGACCAAGTACCACAACTACCGCACAGTCATAACGCTCAGCCGCAAACTCAACACTGCCAACCTGTGAAGGTGCAACCACATTTCCTGCAACACGAATAACAAACAGATCACCCAAACCTTGGTCAAAGACCATTTCTGCAGGCACACGAGAATCAGAACATCCGAGTACAATGGCAAATGGATTTTGGTCTTCCGCCATCTCTGCTCGTGCTTGGTGAGACAATTGCTTATGGTGGGTTGTCTCACCCGCTACAAAACGTTGGTTACCTTGTTTTAGACGGCTTAAAGCTTCTTGAGCTGTTAGCATTCCCTTTCCCACTCGGTTGTTATTAAGTTGGACTAGTTTAATCCCAGCGAAATTGATTGTCACTTGCAAAAAACATAGCAGCTTCTTTTTTTGCTTGATTTTAAATTTGCATTTTATCTCAAACAAATCGTTATGCAGTTCACACTTTATCCAAATGCAGTATATCCTTTCAAATAAATAATTAATGACATTTGCATGAAAGCTATTAGAATCAAACAGACCTGTAAATAAACATAAAAACTATTCAAAATCAGAGCATTTTTATCTTATTCGGTCAGTTTTTTTCATTCATCTCCGTTTAAGGATGAACCATGATGATGCGCTCAAAATCCGTCTTGAAACAAAGTCTAAAGGCCAGTCTATTCACCTTAGCTTTGTCATTTTCTTTCGCCAGCCATGCGGTAGAAAATACCATCATCAAAGACAAACTCAGTTTACAAAGTTACCTTCTACAAGAACGCGTCACCGCCGGCTTAAAAACCAAAACACTTAAAGTGGATGATATCGTTTGGAGCTATAACGAAGGCGGTGCAGTTGATAAACCGACTATTTTGTTGATTCATGGTTTTGCTGGAAATCGAGACAATTGGAACCGTGTAGCACAGTTTCTAACGCCATATTACCACGTGGTTATCCCCGACCTTCCGACTAATGGCGACACCAAAGTCCCTGATGATTTTGATATTTCTATGCCAAATGTCACAGAGCGACTCCGTCGTTTTGTTGAAGCCATTCATATACAAGATAAGCTGAATGTTGCAGGACATTCCATCGGTGGTTCAATTGCAACACTGTATGCCGCGCAATACCCTTTTGATACGCAAAGTTTGTTTTTGTTGAACAGTGCAGGGATTTATAAAAACGCCAACACCAACTATGCCAAAGACCCGCAATATTTAAAGCACTTGATTGTGAGCAAACCGGGCGATTTGGATGATGTGATGCAACGTGTCATGCAAACCCCAATAAAAATGCCATATTATTTAAAACGCGCCCAAGAAAAACAGTTAATTACTCAGGCTGAAAAAAACAGTAAAGTGATTGATCAATTGGTGACCTTGAACCGAATTTATACCACTGACTCTTTTGCTCGAGTGACCCGAAATATTGAAGCACCCACCCTCATTTTGTGGGGTAAGCAGGACAAAATTATTAATGTCGAAGTGGCGAATGAGCTCAAATCTTTATTGAAACGTGCTGAAGCTCCTGTCATCCTTAACAATGTTGGTCATATGCCACTTTTGGAGGCAGAACAGGCCGTTGCACAGCACTACCTGCCTTTTCTTGCAAAAACACAAAAGTTAAAAAATCCATTGGCTGATAAACTGATTCCACTAAATTAATTTTGTTGAGTACGTATGCAGAAACACCCGATGATTGAGCAGCTCATTGAAGCTCATCTTAGTTTTTTAGATCATGAGTTTTCGCAAGCAAGTACAGTACAAAATGAATTCACCCTATTTTATCACTGGTTTAGAAAACAAACTTTGCAGCAACTGTGGAGCTTTGAAGACATCAATACGCTGTTGCAAAAACAAGTCCTAGCCACACCTGCAACCGATCATCTGATTTCACAAATTGCTGAGCACATCAAATTTGCTTTGATTCACCCCATCAATGAATCAACAAAAATTGCCGATGTGATTCCTGTACTTACCATCGACAAAATTGCGCAGTATGTCGCGAGTAAAAGTGGGCATCGTCAACGCCTGATTAAAACTGTGGTAAATAACCCAGCTTTTTCGGCCATGATTACTCAGCTGATTCAGCACTCGATTCAAGACTATTTGAATAACTCGGTGATGACTAAACGTGTGCCAGGTGTTTCTAGTTTTATGAAAATGGGCAAGTCGGTACTCGAAACAGTCACAGACTCAAACCTAAATGACACTATTGGGCATTATTTACAAAAGAACATCTTAAAACTCAGTCAAATGAGTGAACAGGTGTTAAATCAAAACTTTAATGATGAAAAGCTATATCACTTTCAAGCCAACCTCTGGCACAAAATCAAAGATATGCCTTTATCAGTTTTGAAAAATTATATTGAAGTACAGGACTTGCCTCAAACTGTCGCTATGGGGCACGAAATTTGGGCGCATATGCGTCAAACCAACTATCTCCAGCAACAGGTGCATGACGGTGTTTATGCTTGGTATATTCGTAACCAAGAACGACCTTTTGATTTACTCCTACGTGACTTAAATATCGACGAAGCTTTAATTCAAAATGAACTTCAAGGCTTGCTCAATCCTATTATTCAAGAGCTCATCTGTTCACATTACTTACGTGATCGAGCACGCTATTATTTAGAACAGTTTTATTATTCTGACCAAGCACAAGCGATTTTAAAGCAATAAAAAAAGCCGCATTATGCGGCTTAACTTTTTTCAACTGCAGTTCCCTGCCTAGCAATACACCGCCATGGCAATTGTTGTTTTAACATCCAGTCATTTGTAGAGGACTCATATTTCGACTGAGGACTCATATTTAATGGATGAATGTAACCTGCCCAAACCAAAACCAATACAATTTCTGACAACTGCACTAAACTAATATTTAACTTCAACAAATTATGAATTGTAGAGATCGTTGCTTCACGCTGGGCGAGCAATTTTATAATTCTCTCAAAAATGCCAATTACATCTTTAATATTACCCAGTTTATCATCTTGACGTAAATCTTTCCCAATAGGGGCATTTGGCAACAATCCAAAGTTTAGTGTTTCATATACATATTGTTGCTGATCAAACATTTGCTTTTTTGGGTCACGAATATAGATATCTTGACGTTGTAAAGTATTCCTAGCGATATCTTTTACCGTTTCTTGTAACGTGACTAATGGCAAAGTTTTAATAATTTTTTGAATTTCAGGAGGTAGTGTTAAAGCCGGAATATTGTCAGCTACACCCGCAGATGCCGTATACGCCAAACCAATCTTTCCAAATTTTCGAATCATATCGGCTGAATGCTGCGGTTGCCAATGTGCCGACAAAAAATCATGTGCAACATAATTAGGTTTGTCTTCTGCCAACTCTAACAACTGTTGATTTAAAGTGGGAATTTTTTCAAATAACCCAACTTTATACTGTCCAATTTTTCTTGCCAAGTGAAGCCCTTGCATCGCTTTACTTGCGGAATTCCCTCGTAAATTCAGAGACATCTCATACATTAATTTCTGAATAGATGTTAATCCCGTTGCCCCAGGATGACTCATATAACTACAGTAAAAAATACCATTGGGCTTTAAGAGTCGATCGACAATTTTTAAAATCGCCTCTTGATGCTCTTCCGCAATCCAAGACCATACCCCGTGGGTAACAATGAAGTCGAATGGTTCTATTTCTTTTTCTACTAACTCGGTAAAACTTGCTTGAATAAACTCTAAATTATTGATCCCCGTTGTCTCTAACCCTTCTTTAGCTACAAGCAAATGCTGAGCATTAAAATCCACTCCAACAAAATGACCTTTAGGATTCGCGGCAGCAGTCAAATGTAAGTGAATCCCCATTGCACACCCTAACTCTAGATAGCGATAAGGTTTTGCTAGATCAGGACTAACTACTCCTTGTAACGTTGTTATAGTTGTTAACCATAGAGGCATGGCTTGACGATGAACAAATGTTGGATAAGGTACATCTACAACATAACCGTCACGTAATAAGGAAGCATTCTGCACTTTTATTTCCCACTTAAAATAATTAATGCAAAACAGCCCCCAAAGAGGCTGCTTTTAAATTTAGGTTAAATCAGAATTAGAACCGTGTCGTGAAACCAGCATAATATACGGCTGGGTTACTAGTACCATAATCACTACCAGTATCAATCTTCACACCAGCAATGTTTTGTATGCCAGCACGAATAGTTAAGTAATCATTAAAAATATAATTAGCACCAATATCTGCTGTTGTATAAGCCTTCGCAAAGGTTGGACTATCATCACCAAGTTCAAATGACTGCTTACCTAAGTATTGGACTTTAGCAAAAGTACTAAATTTATCAGTAAGGTCCCAATGAAGCGCCCCATTTACTGTCAATTCTGGCGTTTCCAGAAGTGCTTCACCTGTGACTTTATTTTCTGACTCAATCATATAAGTCGCATTACCAGTCATACGAAGATATTCATTAAATGGGAACTTAAATGTTACCTCAATGCCACTAGTCCGCGCTTCCTCAACATTGCGTTGCATCGTATACCATGTTCCAGTTGAACCTTGAGCATAGAAACTGTTCTGCATTAAATTTTTAATATCACTCAAGAAATAAGTCATATCAACAGCATAGCCTGCATCTTCGTAACCAAAGCTAATTTCATAATTAGTACTAGTCTCAGGCTCTAAATCTGGGTTACCAAGCATCACACAACCACCACTTACATAACCTAGTGGTTTTAATGAAGTACATCCATTCCCCATAGAACTTGTACCCGAAGAACCTGAACGCTCTTTTAAATTAGGTGCACGAAAACTACGTGAGACACCACCTTTCACAGTAAATACATCTGTTGGGTGATACACCAAATAGCTACGCGGTGAGAAGTTAGCATCAAAGCCATCCGTTTCATCTACACGGCCACCCAGTGTTAGAATCAAATTATCTTGTAAATGAATTTGATCTTCTAAAAATAATGACCAAGCGTAACCATCGGGTTCTAATTCAGGAACCTGCCCCTTTCCATTAATATCCGTTGCAATATTACCAATGTTACTTGAGTTAGATACTTTCTCGTATTTATATTGTGCACCGACTGTTAAATCATTTTTGAGATTCACAATATTGACTGGTTTTGTTGCTTTCAAATCTACAACTATTTCTTGTGCCTGTGTTTTTACCTTACTGTCATTAACAAAGCTATCATCATGGTTACGAATTTTATTGTAATAAACATCTGCGTTCGTTGTTAAATCACCTGCAAACTTGCCTTCATAACCTAGCCCTGCACCATAACGCTCCATTTCATAACCGAACTTTTCACCAGCATTTTCGAGAGTTTCAGAAATATCATCTCCCCAAGAAGCATCGAGATTGAAAGTATGGGCATCAGATGGTGCAAAAGTTAAACGACCATTCACTGTATCGGCTTTTGAACCAGAAGTTCCATTAATATCAGAATCAGCAGCGCGATCTGTACGATTGACACCTAAACGGAATCCCAAAGTATCCGTTAATGGTCCAGCTAAAGTTACACCAATTTGCTTAGTGTCCCCACGTTTGCTGCTATCAGGTTTACTATAATTAGTTGTCAGACTACCTGTTAACTGATTTGGTATTTTTTTAGTAATAATATTAATGACACCGCCTACAGCCTCAGAACCATACAATGTGGACATTGAACCGCGAATTACTTCAATACGCTCAATCATATCAGGCGTAATCCAGTTTAAATCCTGATCCACTTTATCCGTACGATGACCTAATAAGGATTGGTTTCCAATACGTTTGCCATCTACTAAAATTAACGTATATTTATCAGGCATACCACGAAAGGTAATTTTGGAACCAGCACCAGCATTTGAGTAACCGCCTGTTACACCAGGCAAATCGCTTAATACTTCCGCTAAACTATTAAAAGGTTGACGCTGAATTTCTTCACTCGTAATCACACTAATTGATGCAGGTGCATCTTTAACATTGACTTCCGAACCACTAGCCGAAACAACAATCGTCTGTAATTGTGTTGCTTCTTTCTCTTTTGTGGTTTCCACAACATCATTTGCCATCGCAAATGAACTCATTGCACTTACAACTGCCAAAGCCAAAGTTGATCTCGTTAGATTACCCATAGCGCATACACCCAAATACAAATAAGAAGGAGAGATTGTGTAAATTTCGCAGGGTATCTTAACAAACAATAAACATATTGCAATTAATATTAATAATTATTCTCAATTACATTTTACCTTTAGATAAAATATAACCCCCTAATTTAAGGAGGTTATTTAGTAAAATGGTTTAAAATTATTTGAAGTACGCGCCTTCTGCCTGTGTGTGGTCTGTCTGGTCAATAACACGACGTAACTCAGGAATGTGTTGTTGTAACGTCGTTTCAACACCCTGTTTCAAGGTGACATCAATTGCTGAACAACCTTGGCAACCACCACCGAATTTCAGTACAGCCGTTAAACCATGCTCTTCATCTTCAACAACTTCAACCAATGCACAGTTACCACCATGTCCTGCTAGACCAGGGTTAATTTCAGACTGAAGAATATAAGTAATACGCTCTTCAATCGATGCATCAGGACCAACACGTGGTACTTTCGAGTTTGGCGCACGGAAAGTTAACTGCCCACCAAAACGGTCTTTGTTGTAATCAATCACCGCATCTAATAAGTATGGAATAGACGGTGTGTCGATATACGCAGGAAAGTCGGGATAATCTTGGCGGTAATCGGTTGGGATCACTTCTTCAGGCGCACTATATGCCATACAACATTCAGCACGTGGTGTACCCGGATTTTCAACAAATACACGTACAGCAATGCCCGGTGTATTTTGTTTTTCTAATAAATCACGCAAATACTCTTGTGCAGTTGGAGTAATCAATAAGTTTGGAATTTCCTCTGCAACTGCAGTGCTGCTGTTCTCAGTCGACATAACAATCATTTCCTCAAGCTGAAGTTGCTATTTTAACTGAAGATGCGGGGTAATTAAAAAAAATCAACCAAAATTGTCGGATTTATTGTGAAAGTTCATCTTTTCGCTCAATTTAATGGCATTATGACCACAAGATAGTTATATGCAGAACATCTCAGAAATGTTGGATTTACCTTTTAATCATACAGTTACGATCATTATTATTACGGTCATTATTTCTATGGTGGCATTTTCAAATCAGAACGTGATGAACCGTCTGATTTTCTGGCCTCCTGCGATGCAACGTGGACAATACGATCGTTTTATTACACATGGCTTTATTCATGCTGATGGTATGCATCTTCTGTTCAATATGTTCACCTTGTTTTTCTTTGGCAGCATTATTGAAAGTTTTTACCGCCAATACTTTTATGAGTTAGGCTTTATTTTGTTTTATCTGGGTGGTTTAATTTTTGCTATTTTACCCAGTTATTTAAAACATAAAAATGATGTGCGCTGGGCAAGCCTTGGTGCTTCTGGTGCGGTCTCTGCGGTATTGTTCGCTTATGTGTTGTTTGAACCTTGGAAGCTGATTTTTGTGTTTTTTATTCCAGTACCTGCGATTATTTTTGCAGTCTTGTACGTGGCATATAGCATCTGGTCAGGTAAAAAAGGCAATTCCAACATCAACCATAGCGCCCACCTTTGGGGAGCTGCTTATGGGGTCATCATGACCTTAATTTTAGAGCCGCGTCTTATCCCACACTTTCTGAGCAAATTAACCCAGTTACCTTTTTAAAGCTGAGCCCTAGGTTGCAAGTGGATTGCATTAATATACATACTGGCTCAGTAACATTTTTTCACAGCAAAGAGTTGTCCTGATTTTTACAATAAACATCAGGACAACTATAAAACCAAGGAAATTGCGATGAAAATAATGTCTATATGTGCAGCCTTGATGATTAGCCTCAGTTTTACAGCCTGTGCGGTACACACCCCTGAAGGGAGTATCATCGTCGATCCTGATCGTTCTTATTATCCTCATGGCCAAGGCGATTTCTGCCCACCCGGACAGGCCAAAAAAGGTCGCTGCTAAACTCAAAAGCCTTCTATTCAGAAGGCTTTTTTTATTACATATATTTTTACATAAATTTGGCATGAAATGCCAAGCAGGAATTTGATTTGGCATAGATAATGTTTACAACTGTATATAAATAGCAAAATTGAGTGAGATTTCTTGCATGTCTAATCCCTTAGATGGTCTTCAATTTCCAACTTACCCTAAAACACAAAAAGTTAGCACCTCACGCACAGGGAAAGAGATTATTGCAGAGGCCTTAGCCAATGTTGATCACCAAACCTCTGTTACTGCACTTACAGAAAAGAACTGGCGTAAACAATATCCACGCTATTTTAAATCCTTAGTTGAATTTGGGATTCGTAATCAAATTGCGCCAATTCAAATGGCACAAGACGGTCTCATCAAAGTACACAACATATTTGAGTTTTATCGCGATGGTCAGAAGTATATCCTCAAAGATGTAATGTCACTTAAAACCACACCACTGCATACCATCAAACTCAAAGGCGAAAGTCATGCAACGCCTGAATGGTCAGTGCCTTATAAAGGCCAACAACTCAAAGGGGGTGCTTTACTTGCACAAATCCAAACGTGGTTAGATGCAGGGGTGATTGAACCCAGTCATGCCGAAGCACTAATCGCCTGTGTGGAACATCCTGAATGGTTTGATTTATCAGATCGCACGATGGTTTTGTTCGGTGCGGCATCTGAAGCTGGTCCACTCACATGGTTAGCCCAATGGAAAGCCAATATTGTGGCGGTTGATTTACCCAATAGTCGTGTATGGAGCAAAATTTTAGACACTATCCAACACGGCAATGCCACGCTATATGCCCCATCGGTTGAAGCGCTGAGTGCAGAAACACCTGTCGCTGTTTTAAAAGAAAAACTAGGCGCAAACCTACTGACACAAGTACCTGAAATTGCACAATGGTTGGTACAAAACCCACATCAGTTAGATTTGGCTGCGATTGCTTATTTGGATGGTGAAAAACATGTCCGCGTTTCCGTTGCAATGGATGCGATCATGCAATATGTCAGTGCACAAAAAGCAGATACCAGTTTGATGTATATGTGTACACCTACCGATGTCTATGCAGTTCCAGAGGAAGTCATTACAGCGTCTGAGCAAAAGTTCAGTGGACGCTCTAAAACGCAGCAGATGATTAGCAAGAGTATTTCAACCCTCAGCGGACAACTATTTTTTAAGAAAAACCTACATGAGCTCGTCGAGTCGGATAATACGAAGTCTTATGGTATCGCCGACTGTTTAGTGATTGAACAAGGGCCGAACTATGCGTTGGCTAAACGTATTCAACAGTGGCGTGCAACGCTTGCTCGATCAGAAGGTCAACGTGTCAGCATCAACATTGCACCATCAACCACCACATACTCAGTCACTAAAAATCCACTGCTCAAAGCCGCATTTAATGGTGCGAGCTTGTTTGATGTTGAAGCCTTTAAGCCTGAAACCACCAATGCCATCATGGCGGCTTTATGGATCCATGACCTGCGTAATCCTGCGTCTGTAGCTAACCCAGAGATCAAACTTGAACATCCTCTAGAACTGATGATGCACGGTGCCAATCACGGTGGCTTATGGCGTGTAGCTTATTTAGCACGTACAGCACTGCCCTTTGCTGCACTTTATGGCTTTGCCGCAGATAAACTACCTTTAAACAAAGTCTGGGCGAAATTCAAAAAGTAAAATATGAACAGTATCGTTCATAAAACACAGAACTAAAAAAACGCTACCTTGGATAGCGTTTTTTTTCATTGTTTCTTACATATCAGATTAAACAAACTGTAGAAACAACCAGAACAAGCCACCTGATAAACAGATCGTTGCTGGCAAGGTAAAGATCCAAGCCGAAAGAATGGTTCTTACTGTTGCAAAGTTCAGACCTGACTTGTTTGCCACCATGGTCCCTGCAACCGCAGAGTTCAACACGTGTGTGGTCGATACAGGCATACCAAAACCATCCGCGGCAGCAATTGTGGTCATCGCCACCAGCTCTGCTGACATGCCTTGACCATAGGTCATATGGTTTTTACCAATACGCTCACCCACCGTCACGACAATACGCTTCCAACCCACCATCGTACCTAGACCTAAAGCCAATGCCACAGCAACTTTCACCCATGTTGGGATGTACTGTAAGAATGAATCTAAGTTACTACGATATTCTTTTACTGTCTTCTTGCCCGCTTCCGACATCGCTGGCAATTGATCCGCTTTATCCAAACGTTTGAATGCTGTCGTGCTTAAGTACATGTCATTACGTAGTGCAGAAACTTCAGCTTCAGGAATATCTTTAAGATCTCCATAATGACCAACACGCTCACCCAAATGATCTGTCAAACTGGCTAAAGCAGGTACGACTTCTGGGGTCATTTCTTTGGTTTGAATATATTGCGTGATCACCGTACGGGCTTTTTCATCTGCAATATCGTTATGATTCGGATAAATCACAGCGGCAGTTTGATCTGAAAGTTGAGCAAATGACTGAATGTGCTGTGAATCTAAATTCTTATTTAAAGAATAAGCCAAAGGCACGATACCAATCAAAATCAGCATGATTAGACCCATACCTTTTTGACCGTCATTTGAACCGTGCGCAAAACTCACACCTGTACAGGTAAAAATCAAAATGGCACGAATCAGTGGCGGTGGTGGTTTGTTGCCTTCAGGTGGTTGGAACAGTTCCAGTTGTTTCTTAAAGATTTTTTTTACCAATAAGAACAACACTGCCGCAAAAGCAAAACCTATCATTGGTGAAAACAATAAAGCTTTACCGACTTTAATCACCTGATCCATATCGACACCCGAAGCACCACCGCCTGAATGCATCAGGTAGTTCATGATGCCCACACCCAAGATTGAACCAATCAAAGTGTGTGAACTCGATGCTGGAATACCCAAGAACCATGTGCCCAAGTTCCACAAAATCGCAGCGATCAACATGGCAAACACCATGGCAAAACCTGCGCCTGAGCTGACATTCATAATCAACTCAACGGGCAGTAGCGCGATAATACCGTAAGCCACAGCACCACTTGCGACCATAACCCCAAGGAAGTTACAGAAACCTGCCCACATCACCGCAACAGGTGCAGACAGTGCATTGGTATAAATGACCGTTGCAACCGCATTAGCAGTATCGTGGAAGCCATTTACAAACTCAAAACCCAAAGCAATGAACAATGCCGTTGCTAAAAGGATTAAAGAGTAAAGATTCAGTGCAGGAACATGCGATAAGTCAGTAGAAAGCTGAAAGCCAATATAAATTAGGGTTGAAATAATGACCGTTAAAAACACCGGCATAAAAAATTTCGGTGTAGGTACGTGCACATTCGTCGACTTGACCTGTGTCACGTGCACCTGATCTTGGACGGGAGGAATATTAGAATTCATGCAGACGGCTAAAGAGGATATCAATATCCCCTATTGTTCAATTTAATTGTGACAATTATATGACAAATGCGTGTCACATGAAGCCAATTTTTTCATAATTGGCTTATTTTAGATCAGCAGTAAATCACCTATAGGCCTTGAACGCACTGTGCTGGCTCAAAATTTAATTTTTCGGTGCGGATTACGCTGAATTATTTTCTTACATTTGGCTGTGCTGTCTGTAACAATCTGCTCTAATCAATATTTTTTCATCTCTATTTATTCTGATCTATTAACATAGCGGTTCTATATTTCACTTTCGTGAAAACTAAAGCTAAATCAGCCTTTTTTATTTGCCATATAGCCAATACCACTTGAATTAGGCATCAATCAACCTGCTTTTCTGCTAAAATATTGCACGTTTTGAAAACCTGTTTGTGAGTTTTGAATGTCTACACTTGCCACCTTAAAAGCACTTCTTGCCGAGCGCATCCTTATTATCGATGGTGCAATGGGTACCATGATTCAGCGTCACAAGCTCGAAGAAGAAGATTATCGTGGTGAACGCTTTGTAGATTGGGCTTCTGACCTCAAAGGCAACAACGACCTTTTGGTGCTGACTCAGCCACAAATTATTCAAAGCATTCATGAAGCTTACCTCGATGCAGGTGCAGACATTATTGAAACCAACAGCTTCAATGGCACACGTGTTTCTATGTCGGATTACCACATGGAAGATTTGGTTCCCGAGATCAACCGTGAAGCAGCACGCTTGGCCAAAGCGGCCTGTGAAAAATATTCAACCCCAGACAAACCTCGTTTTGTTGCAGGCGTACTTGGCCCAACCTCACGCACTTGTTCAATTTCACCCAATGTAAATGATCCTGCATTTCGTAACATTACCTTTGATGAACTCAAAGAAAACTATATTGAAGCAACGCATGCCTTAATCGAAGGTGGTTCAGACATCATCTTGATTGAAACTGTGTTCGATACCCTGAACTGTAAAGCTGCGATCTTTGCAGTCAAGGAAGTATTTAAGCAAATCGGTCATGAACTGCCGTTGATGATTTCAGGAACCATTACCGATGCATCTGGTCGTACCTTAACAGGTCAAACCGCAGAAGCATTCTGGAACTCGGTGCGTCATGGCGATTTACTCTCAATTGGTTTTAACTGTGCCTTGGGTGCGGATGCCATGCGTCCACACGTGAAAACCATTGCTGATGTTGCCGATACTTTTGTCTCTGCCCATCCAAACGCAGGTTTACCAAATGCCTTTGGTGAATATGATGAAACCCCAGAACAAACAGCGGAATTCATTAAAGAGTTTGCCGAAAGTGGTCTCATCAATATCACGGGTGGTTGCTGTGGTACCACGCCTGATCATATTCGTGCCATTTACAATGCGGTTAAAGATATAAAACCACGTCAGATTCCAGAAACCAGAGCTGCATGTCGTTTAAGTGGTTTAGAACCCTTTAATATTCATGATGATTCATTATTCGTTAACGTCGGTGAACGTACCAACGTTACAGGTTCAAAAAAGTTTCTACGCTTAATCCGTGAAGAAAAATTTTCTGAAGCCCTAGAGGTTGCACAGCAACAAGTCGTTGCAGGCGCACAAATTATTGATATCAACATGGATGAAGGGATGCTCGATTCGCAAAATGCGATGGTGCATTTCCTCAATCTCGTTGCATCTGAGCCTGATATTTCACGTGTGCCGATCATGATTGACTCATCAAAATGGGAAATTATTGAAGCAGGCTTAAAATGCGTACAAGGTAAATCTGTCGTGAACTCAATTTCCTTGAAAGAAGGTTATGACGAGTTTGTCGAAAAAGCACGTTTATGTCGCCAATATGGTGCTGCGATTATTGTCATGGCCTTCGATGAAACTGGTCAGGCCGATACCGCAGAACGCAAGCGTGAAATCTGTAAGCGTTCTTATGATGTTTTAGTCAATGATGTTGGCTTCCCTGCCGAAGATATTATTTTTGACCCGAACGTGTTTGCCGTGGCAACAGGGATCGAAGAACACAACAACTATGGTGTCGATTTTATTGAAGCCACAGGTTGGATCAAACAGAACTTACCACATGCCATGATCTCGGGTGGTGTCTCTAACGTCTCCTTCTCATTCCGTGGTAATGAACCTGTGCGTGAAGCGATTCACTCTGTGTTCCTTTATTATGCCATCAAACAAGGCATGACCATGGGGATCGTCAACGCGGGTCAAATGGCGATTTATGACGATATTCCAAAAGAATTGAAAGATGCGGTTGAAGATGTTGTTCTGAATCAAAACCAAGGTGAATCAGGTCAAAATGCGACAGAAAAACTGCTTGAAGTGGCAGAAAAGTTCCGTGGTCATAGTGGTGCACAACGCGAAGCTGAAAACCTTGAATGGCGCAATGAGTCGGTAGAAAAACGCCTTGAATATGCGCTGGTTAAAGGTATCACCACTTACATTGATGAAGATACCGAAGAAGCGCGTTTAAAAGCCAAACGTCCACTCGATGTGATTGAAGGCGCATTGATGGATGGCATGAACGTGGTCGGCGACCTGTTCGGTTCAGGCAAAATGTTCCTACCTCAAGTGGTCAAATCTGCACGTGTGATGAAACAAGCCGTAGCTTGGCTGAACCCGTACATCGAAGCTGAAAAAGGCAATGCACAATCCAAAGGTCGTGTGTTGATGGCAACGGTAAAAGGTGACGTCCACGATATCGGTAAAAATATCGTGGGTGTGGTTTTGGGCTGTAATGGTTACGATATTGTTGACCTTGGCGTCATGGTACCAGCGGAAAAAATCCTGCAAACCGCGATTGATGAAAAATGTGACATCATCGGTTTATCTGGTTTGATCACCCCATCTTTAGATGAAATGGTGTTTGTTGCCAAAGAAATGCAACGTAAAGGCTTTGACATTCCTTTATTGATTGGTGGTGCAACCACATCAAAAGCGCATACTGCGGTTAAAATTGATCCGCAATATTCAAATGATGCAGTGATTTATGTGGCTGATGCTTCTCGTGCAGTCGGTGTGGCAACCACCCTACTCTCGAAAGAAATGCGCGGTAATTTTATTGCCGAGCATCGTGCTGAATATGCCAAGATTCGTGAACGTTTAGCCAATAAGCAACCGAAAGCAGCCAAACTCAGTTATGCAGAATCGATTGAAAATGGCTTTAAAGTCGATGTGAATTATGTACCGCCAATTCCAAATACGATGGGAACACATGTCCTCACCAACTACCCACTTGCAACCTTGGTGGAGTATTTTGACTGGACACCATTCTTTATTTCTTGGAGCTTGGCAGGTAAATTCCCGAAAATCTTAGAAGATGAAGTCGTGGGTGAAGCAGCTACTGATTTGTATAACCAAGCGCAAGCGATGCTGAAAGACATTATTGAGAATAATCGTTTCGATGCACGTGCTGTATTTGGTCTATACCCTGCACAACGTACAGCTGCGGATACGGTGAGCGTATTTGATGAATCTGGTCAGAATGTTACGCATACTTTTGAACATATTCGTCAGCAATCTGACAAAGTCACAGGCAAGCCGAATTTATCTTTAGCCGACTTTATTAGCACCTCGAAAGACAATACCGATTACCTTGGTGGGTTCACTGTGTCGATCTTTGGTGCAGAGGAATTGGCGAATGAATATAAAGCCAAAGGTGATGATTACTCTGCGATCTTGGTTCAGTCTTTAGCGGATCGTTTTGCCGAGGCATTTGCGGAGCATTTGCATGAGCGTATCCGTAAAGAGTTCTGGGGCTATAAAGCCGATGAGACTTTGGGCAATGAAGAATTGATCAAAGAGAACTATGTCGGTATTCGTCCTGCGCCAGGTTACCCTGCTTGCCCAGAGCATTCTGAAAAAGCGGTGTTGTTTGACTGGTTAGGTTCGGAAGAAAAGATTGGTACGAAGCTCACTGAACACTTTGCGATGATGCCACCTTCTTCTGTGAGTGGTTTCTATTATTCACACCCTGAAAGTGAATATTTTAACGTGGGTAAAATTTCTCAAGATCAGCTTGAGGATTATGCAAAGCGTAAGGGTTGGACACTGGATGAAGCGAAGCGTTGGTTAGCACCGAATTTAGATGATTCGATTGTTTAATTCACAGCTTTCGAGCTCGCTTTGATAGATGAAAGAGATTCCCTCAATTGAGGGAATCTCTTATTTTAGGAACTCAAAAGATCACCATCATTTTTATGACAAATCTTGCTGGAAAATGTCTAAAAACTTGATGCGTTAGCAAAATCTATCGTCATTTTTTAAAAAAATTGATCATTTCTATTATTGTAATTTTATAAAATATAATTAATATCCTCTTGGATTAGTTGATTGATTAATCAATTAATGCTCAGCATTCATTTTTATTTAATTAAAACAGGGACGGATTAAATAAAGTGATGCATCAAAAGCTAAAACAAGGACAGATTTCTTTGAATATATGCAAATATTCTACAATTCATAATCCCGACTTTATTCTAATGGCAACATCCATCATTAGCGCATGAACAAGTCCATTAAAGGGTGAAGAAGTTTTGTCCAGAGTTTTAGTGCTTATTCACTCCTATATATACTGATTGGTAGCTCAATGAAAAAACTCATGAACGATGCAGAAAGCATCGTAGTCCAAATGTGCAAAGGATTTGTACTGGCTCATCCAGAACTTGCATTCAATGAATCTTATAAAATTATTTCCCGTAAAGAAAAACACCAAAATGTTGCCTTAATCAGCGGTGGTGGCAGTGGTCATGAACCTGCTCATGCTGGCTTTGTCGGACAAGGCATGCTTGATGCTGCTGTTTGCGGCGATGTCTTCGCATCACCTTCACAAATTCAAGTCTATAAAGCCTTACAACAAGTAGCCTCAGACAAAGGCGCACTGATGATCATCAAAAACTATTCTGGCGATATGATGAACTTCCAGAATGCTGCTGCACTTGCTGCTGATGATGGTATTCAAGTCGATTTCGTTAAAGTGGCGGATGATATTGCGGTGAATGACAGCCTATATACTGTTGGCCGTCGTGGCGTTGCTGGAACCATCTTTGTACACAAAATTGCAGGTGCTGCAGCATCTAAAGGCTATGAGTTGGCACAGGTCAAAGCACTTGCACAAAAAGCTGCGGACAGCGTCACCAGCCTTGGCTTTGCATTTACATCATGTACAGTTCCCGCGAAAGGTACACCAACACTGATTTTAGCTGACGATGAAATAGAATACGGCGCAGGTATTCATGGTGAGCCAGGTATCCGCCGTGAGAAAATTTTGCCTTCTAAAAAATTAGCACAACGCATAGTCGATGATTTGTTCCTCGACCGTCCAAACTTAACAGAAGTTGCCGTACTTGTTAACGGCTTTGGTACAACGCCATTACAAGAGTTGTATGTATTCAACCAAGATGTTTGTGAACATCTTGCAGTTCGAGGCATTAAAATTTACCGCACCTTTGTCGGCAACTATATGACCAGTATCGATATGGCCGGCGCCTCTGTTTCGTTATTGGCTTTAGACGATGAGCTAAAAGGTTATTTAGATGCTGAAGCAGATTCTCCTGCATTTAAAATGGATGGTTCGGCTGCCCTGCCATTGGAGTTTGCAACAACTGGTTCACAGGTGGAAGGTACATTAAATACCGATATTGAAACGCAAGCAGAGCATGCAGAAATTGCCAATGAGCAATTCACTATTGAAAATATGCGCTATGTGGTTGATGTCATGAGTGCTTGCATCATTAAAAATGAAGTGCCGTTCTGTGAACTTGATGCACATGCAGGTGATGGTGATTTTGGCATGAGTGTAGCCAAAGGCTTTAAACAGCTTAAACGCCAATGGCATGAACTTGCACAAGCGCAACACATGGATGACTTCTTGTTTAACTGTTCAATGATCATTATGGAGCATTGCGGTGGCGCTTCTGGACCAATTTGGGGTTCTGCTTTCCGTGCTGCAAGCAAATCGATCCAAGGTAAAGAAACCTTAACAACAGCTGACTTTGCTGCCATGCTACAAGATGCGGTTAAAGGCATTCAAATCACAGGTGAACGCTCATTTGGCCGTGGTGCTGTGGTGGGTGATAAAACCTTAATTGATGCCTTGGTACCATGTGCGGATTCATGGTCTGCAAATACCAACAAAAGCTTTAAAGAAAACTTTGTCTTAGGTGCTCAAGCCGCGGTAAAAGGTGCAGAATCGACTAAAGAAGTTGTCGCTCGTATGGGCCGTGCAGGAATTGTTGGGGATCGAAGCTTAGGCCACCCTGACGCTGGTGCGCATGGTTTAGGTGTAATCTTTACCGATATCGCCGAGCATCTTAAATAAGCTGGCTTACACAACACCCTAAAAGCATCGAAATCATTTCGGTGCTTTTTTATTTTTTTAAATCTCCTTGTGCATCATTTCTTTCTACTTTGAGAAAAAGAAGAAATCCTAAAAATTATTTGGAGGCTGAAAATCAAAAAAATTTATAATCAGATTATCTAATTGCTTGTGCTTATTGCCACCACATTCCAGTGATGCATCATCTCTCGCAGTACAATAAAGTAAACCAAACTAAAAAGACCGTCATCAGCCACTTTAGACACATAGTATTCCCTGCGCTCAACGAATGTATTAAAAGCACTTTCAAGTTGCACACGGTCAAGTTGCTGCTGATCTGGAAAAAACAACGCTAAGACCCTTTGGAATAAGGCATCTGAAGTCATGGCTGTCTTGGGTTGGGCATACTTCATCTGAACAGATTCTAAAAGCTCTTCAATCACATAAATCATCCACTCAATCGCAAGCTCATCCAGCACGCCATGCCGCATACTATTCGACTGTATAAAACTTAAACCTTGGCCCAACTGAATATGCTGTCCATCCATTTCAAATGAAAGTTGATCTACGCCTAATGAAAATTTGAGTACACCATCAAGATCAGTCATTACGTCAATCCTCCAAAGTCAAAACACACATACATTTAATGCCGTTATAGCCAATCATAATCATCAGGCCAAAATGCAATCGCGCCATCTTAGTTTGATAAGATAGCGCGATTGAAACATCAGGTCAGCAGTATTCAGTTAGTTTGCTTGAGTCTTCGGTAAAAAGAAGGTTGCCAAACCGAGTAAAGGCAATAACGAACACACACCAAACACCCATTCAATGCCTTTGACGTCAGCCAAATATCCTAAGCCTGCTGCGGCAATGCCACTCACACCGAACATTAAACCAAACATCAAACCTGCAATCATGCCAACTCGTCCTGGAACGGCTTCTTGAGCATAGACCACCATGGCCGCAAAGGCAGAGGACAGTACTAAACCTGTGATAATCGAAAGTACGGTCGTCCAAAATAGATTGGCATGTGGCATCATCAACGCAAACGGCACCATGCCGACAAAAGACACCCAAATCACCGCTTTACGCCCAATTCGGTCTCCAATCGGCCCACCGGCAAATGTACCCAAAGCCACTGCTGCCAAAAAGGCAAACAAATGCAACTGTGCACTTTGCAAACTGAGCTGAAACTTGTGCATTAAATAAAAAGTGAAATAGTTACTAATGCTGGCGATGTAAGTAAATTTGGCAAACATCAACACGCAAATGGTCGACAGCGCAATAACCAATTGACGTCCATGTAATTTGCTTTGAACTTGCTGTGCCTTGGCTGCTAACTGTTTTTTACTGTGGTTGATACTCCAACGACTGACACCAAACAACACCCAAATCGCAAGTAAGGCAAATACAATCAACCATGCCACGGCATGTTGTCCGAAAGGCACAATAATCAACGCGGCCAATAAAGGCCCAATGGCTGTACCTGTATTGCCACCGACCTGAAAGGTCGATTGTGCTGTGCCAAAGCGCCCGCCTGAAGCCATTCGTGCCACACGTGAGGCTTCAGGGTGAAAGGTTGAAGACCCCACACCAATCAATGCTGAAGCCATGAGCAGTACAATAAAATTCGGAGAAAAAGCCAACAGCAAAATGCCGCTAAAAGTCACCACCATGCCGAGTGGTAGCAAATAAGGTTTCGGATGTTTGTCAGTATAGAGTCCAATCCAAGGTTGCAGTAGCGATGCCGTAATTTGATAAACCAATGAAATCAGTCCCACTTGCACAAAGCTTAAGGAAAAATTGGTTTTCAGCATCGGGTAAATGGCTGGCAAAACGGCTTGAATCAAGTCATTGAGCAGATGTGCAACCGCCACAGCTCCCACCACTTTTATGATCATGCCTTGTGGTTGCTCATTGGTCGTAGCTTCGCCCATACCCTCTTTCATTTGAATTGAAGACGACATACCTCGCAAACTCCATGTATTTTTCATTAGGCATTGATTGTAAAATGTCATTCATAAGACTATCTTCCAATAATCATTGTATAACTGACAATTTTAAACCACACATGCCAAATTCTCTGATTCAAACCGAAATGTCCGAATTGGTGATTGGACTCTCTTCTGAGCATACCTATCGGGAAATTACCCCTGCGCATACCCATTCACGGGCACAGTTTCTATATGCTTCGACAGGGATGATTCAAGTGTTCACCCCAAATCATGTCTGGATCGTGCCGCCAATGTGCGCGCTATGGATTCCGACCCATGTTGAGCATAGTGTGATTTCATTAAGCCGAGTTAAACTCAATACTGCATTGGTTCAAGCCGATGCAGCTGCACTGCTGGGGCAACACTGTTTTATTATTCGGGTCAGCAAGTTATTGCATGAGCTATTGATTCGGCTCAATGCGATTGAACACATTCCACCTTCCGAGCTGATCAGCTCAGATGAGCTGTCTCGATCTTTACAGATTTTAATTTTTGATGAAATTCATAAAGCCAATCTGTTGCCAATTCAGATTCCGTGGCCGCAAGATCGACGCTTAATGAATATTTGCCAAGCGCTATTAAGTACGCCCGATCAGTTAAAAGATTTAAGCACATGGGCAGATGAAATTGGCACCAGCTCCAGAACCTTGATGCGCATGTTTCAAAAGGAAACTGGGCTGTCTTATCGCGCATGGGTTCAGCAAATGCATATTGCGCATGCCTTAAGTAAAATTGCCAGCGGTGAATCCGTTGCGCAGATTGCAAGATCTCTTGGCTATAGCAATCCAAGCGCATTTAGTACCATGTTTAAACGTCATTTGGGACAGACCCCGCAACAGTTTAAATATAAAGATGAATAAAATGACACTCGCACCTAAGCACTCAGACGATCGACAAATAAAATGCCATTTAGATGGTCGATTTCATGCTGCACTATGCGCGCAGGAAAACCTTCAAAAGTGCTTTCCATTACCTCACCAGTCAAAGTGTGATACAGCACCTTAATGCTTTGCGCACGCTGTACCTGACCGCGTTCATTCGGCACACTTAAACAGCCTTCTTCACCTAAGGTCGTTGCTTGAGAAAACTCTAAAATTTCAGGATTGACCATCACCACGGCGTCCATTTCAGGTGCATCGGGATAGCGTAAATTTGACCGTGAAGCCACAATAATAACCCGCTTTGAAATATAAACTTGTGGTGCAGCAATGCCTACACCGCTCCGCTCTAACATGGTCGCAATCATGGTAGAAGCCAACTGCATGAGCCAGTCGCTATTAAATTCTGCATCTGCAACGCGAGCAGCTTTGAGTCTTAAAATATCTTCACCACGTTGTGTAACAGGTAAAATGACACTCATACACAAATCCTAATTTTTATGCCTATTTATTCTTTTTATATCATAAGCTTTTTATCTTGCCTGCGTTATATATTTACGTTGACCGTCAAATCAACTATGTTGATTCATGTATAATTTTTAGTTCAAACACCGTAAAGAAAGATTGATTATTCATTCAAAAAAGACTTCTTTAAAATCAAATATAAACCTTTATTCAGCTTTGGAAATATACGCATGGATGCAACACCACGTTTGACCAGAGAAGACAAACGTACCCTTGGGCTGTCATCACTCGGTGGTGCACTTGAGTTCTATGACTTTGTTATTTATGTTTTTTACGCCAAAATTATTTCTGAGTTATTCTTTCCCGCAGGGCTCAGCCCATTTTGGGCAATGCTAAATACTTACGGTATTTTTGCTGCAGGTTACTTCTTCCGTCCACTTGGCGGTGTAGTCATGGCGCACTTTGGTGACCTCATCGGACGCAAGCGTCTCTTTAGTTTATCTATTTTGCTCATGGCTTTACCTACCCTCATGATCGGGGTTATGCCAACCTTTGAAACGATTGGTTATGCTGCGCCGCTGCTTTTGCTCCTTATGCGGGTTGTACAAGGCATCGCGATTGGTGGAGAAATTCCAGCGGCATGGACATTTGTTTCTGAGCATGTTCCCTCTGAAAAAATTGGTTTTGCCAATGGCTTACTCACAGCAGGTTTGTCACTCGGCATCTTGCTCGGTGCTTTAATGTCACTATTCATTTCTCTTCAATTTAGTGAAGCAGCTATACATGATTGGGCTTGGCGTATTCCCTTTATTGTGGGTGGTATTTTTGGCTTAGTGGCCTTGTATTTACGTAGTTATTTGAAAGAGACCCCAGTATTCAAAGCCATGCAAGCACGTAAAGAATTATCCAAAGAAATGCCGGTGAAACAAGTCTTAGCCCGTCATAAAACCGCCGTGGTGATTGGTATGCTCATGACCTGGTTCTTAACCGCTTGCGTGGTAGTCCTGATTTTAGCCATGCCAAACGTACTGACGGGCGCCTTTGGATTTGAACGTAGCGATGCTTTTCAAATGCAAAGTGCTGCGATCATCATGCAAATGCTGGGATGCATACTCGCTGGGACATTGGCAGATCACTTTGGTGCAGCCAAGGTCTTGGTTTTTGGCTCGCTCGGTGTCGCCGCTATCGCAACCATTTTCTATCACAGTTTAGGTGCGGTCAGTCCAACTACGGTGTTTGCACTGTATATGCTTTTGGGATTCTTTTCAGGCACAGTTGGGCTTGTGTCCTATAGCATGGTCAAAATGTTCCCTGCTCCGATCCGCTTTTCGGGCATTTCGTTTTCCTACAATGTCGCCTATGCCATTGCAGGAGGCATCACACTGCCTTTGGTTCAATGGCTCAGTCTCTATAGCAACATTGGCGCGATGTATTATATTTGGCTGGTCTGTTTGGTTTGCTTCTTCACAGCTTTGGTTTATCAAGCTCAGTTCGAGACGAAGCACTAAAATGATAAAACCCTTCAATCGAAGGGTTTCTTCTTATGCAAGCTACTTTGAAAACATGAGGTCAAAGCTTCTAGCTTAAAGTTTCTGCATGCAAATTTTGGCGTAGTTCATCTTCCACGATATCAAGCTCGATTTGGCTAAATTTACGAATTTCACCTTCAGCATGTTTTTCTAACATACCGCCAATTAATGGCACTTTCACTTTTACCGTCCATTCCAGTTGAAAGTGAATCTGCTCATCATTACCCGATACACTACGTTGGCACACAGCTTCTAAAGGTAGGTTGGGGTCTAAACGGACTTCCGAACTGAGCACAACTAAATTGCTGACGTCTGTACGTTGTAAACGAAATGCATCTTTTAGAAATTTCTTCGCAATATCGGGAATATTGACATCCAAATTATACGCGCGCTTAAGGGTATAAATATCGCCGACTTTATTCGACTCCAAAATTTCCAACTTCTCACCTGGAATACGACGACAAACATTTTCATGTAAGCTGATATTGGCTGCGAGTCGACGGAAGTCATCCAATGAAACACCGTTGATGGTGGCATTGACTACAAACTGATGTGCCATAGCATTAAATCCTTTATTTTTTGTTTTTGTAAACATCCATGCCCTGATCAGGACTGACAAACTGGATCTCGTCATCCTGTAGAAGGGTCACATATAGACGATGATCCAGCACCGACTATACCGTGATCTAAATATCAATGTGCGCCATTCTGTATGACAATATCATCTGTAATATAAATAAAAATCACGCGCTCAAAACAGGCCAAGCGAATATCAAAATGCTCTGCCCCATCATCCAGTCCTGTAACAGCCCAACTTACACTGCTGGGTAAATCACCCAGCCAAGTGGCCTGATAAAAATCCGCAACCGAAGCAAAGTCCAAATATTGCTGTGGACTTCCCTTTAACTGCTCAATGACCGACTCAAATTGAGCCAATTGTGTTTGTTTAAAATCAATCAACACTACCCAGCCTATACGCTTTTCAGCTGTTGTTTATGACGTACTTGAGTCCATTGCCACCAGCCAAAAGCCGCCAAGCCAACAAAGCCTGCATATAAAGCCGCGGTTAGGAACAAATCTTTATAGATAAACATACCGACATAAACAATATCGACAAATACCCACAGCACCCACGTCGCAATATGTTTACGACTGGTCCAATAGGTCGCCAACAGACTAAACGCTGCGAGCTGCGCATCCAATAGCGGTACAGCAGCATCGGTAAAATACTTTAAGCTCAGGCCAAATATTCCGCCAGCCGTAGCGGCAAGTAGCATTTGCAAAATCACTTGCCGAGCTGTAATCGGTTCAATCCGAATATCATGATCTTGTTGTTTACCTTTGAGCCAGTGATAAAAACCGTAAAAGTTCACCACCACAAAGAAAAACTGCAAAATGGTTTCGCCATACAACTTATAGGTATAAAACAAATAGGCATATAACAAGAAAGCAGCGAAGTTAAACCACCAACACCACATATTGCGCTTAATGGTCAATGTCACCCCGATTAAGCTAATAATGACTGCAAATATTTCAAGGCTAGACATGGTTCAACTGGCATTCAAAGAAGTGCTGCTATTATGAAAAAAAACTCAATAAAGGCAAGACAATTCCGCTCAATCTAAACGTCGTTTTTTTCTGGAAATCTAAGCAAACTATCGAGTCACAGAATGAATACGCATAAGTTTTGACAGTTTTCTAACAATCGTTTAAAAACTTATAAAACGATGCAGGAATAATCAAAATGTCAGAACAACAAGGTCGTGTCAGTCGCGAAGTTCGCGGTTCGTTATTTTTAATTGGTTTAGACCGCGCAGCCAAGCGTAATGCTTTTGATAGTCATATGATTCATGACTTATCACTGGCCCTTACCGAATATGAGGATGATCCTTCACTGCGCTGTGCCGTGATTTTTGCGCACGGGGAACACTTTACAGCTGGGCTTGATTTGGTTGAGTTGCAACCCAAGCTCAATGCAGGCGTTTTCGACTTTCCCACGTCACAAATTAACCCTTGGGGCACCGATTCCAGACTTCGCACCAAACCCGTGGTTGTGGCAGTCCAAGGCTTTTGCTTTACCGCGGGAATTGAACTAATGCTCAATGCCGATGTGGTGATTGCGGATGCCAATACACAATTTGCCCAAATGGAAGTGCAGCGCGGTATTTTACCCTTTGGCGGTGCAACGGTTCGCTTTGTACAAGCCGCAGGTTGGAACAAGGCTATGCGCTATCTACTCACAGGTGACAGCTTCAATGCGCAAGTAGCTTTCGATCTCAATTTAATTACCGAGGTCGTAGAAGCATCCACGCCAAACGCTGCATTAGAGCGAGCATTGGCCCTTGCAGAATCAATTGCACAAGCTGCACCACTTGCCGTTCAAGCCACGCTGGCTTCTGCACAACAAGCAGTACAACACGGCGCAGACTATGCCTTTGCACATTTACAAGAGCACCTCGGGCCGCTACTCAAAACCCAAGATGTCCAAGAAGGTGTCATGGCAATGCTGCAACGCCGCCCTGCTCAGTTTAAGGGACTGTAAAGCTCAATGTCTGGAACCCACTTTAGTATTTAACAAAAAAGAAGAAATGATAATGCAAGCCACAGCCCATTTAGATTCGACCCAAATTGAGAAACAAACTGTAAAATTTCCAGCAACCGATGGTTATGTACTCGTTGGTACACGTTATCGCTCATCTGAGCCGATCAAAGCCAACATCATTGTTGCCAGTGCAACAGGTGTACCACAGCAGTTCTATCGTCGCTTTGCCGAGTATGCAGTAGCTCTAGGTTATCAAGTCCTAACTTTTGATTATCGTGGTGTGGGACTTTCTGCACCGAAGCAACTCAAAGGTTTCGGCATGTCCTATTTGGACTGGGGACAGCTAGACTTGTCGGCTGCTATTGATTCTATCTGCAAAGATGGCAAACCTATTTTTGTGGTTGGACACTCTTATGGAGGCCAAGCACTCGGTTTAACCCACAACCATGACCAAGTCACTGCGATGTATTGCTTTGGCACAGGTGCGGGTTGGCATGGCTATATGCCATTTCGGGAAAAAATGAAAGTGCATGTCATGTGGAATATTATTTTCCCGCCGATAGTCGCACTAAAGGGCTATCTGCCTTGGAGCCTGCTAAAAATGGGTACCGATTTACCTGTGGATGTCTACACACAATGGCGAAAATGGTGTAAAAATCCAACCTACTTTTTTGCAGATCCCGAGCAACAACACTTACTTGAACAGTATGCACAGATCAAAACCCCTATCTATGCTGTTTCAGCACTGGATGATGACTGGGCTTTACCCGACTCAAGGCATGCATTTATGCAGCATTATCGGCATGCGAACATGCATTATCTCAATATTGAAGCCAATGACTATAGCTTGAAAGAAATTGGACACATGGGATATTTCCGTCAAGGGGCCGAAGCCATCTGGGACGATATGCTGAACACTTTCAATGGCTATTTATCATCACCAATCACTACGGAATGTTAAAGCTCTATGCGCCCACAAAAACTGAGTAAAGAACAAATCCAGTTGCATTGCATGCAAACCTTTAAAACCCATGGTTATGCAGGTACCAGTATGGATTTATTGGCAAAGTCTTGTGGGCTCAGTAAAGCAGCATTTTATTATTACTATCCTAATAAAGAAGCTTTGGTTTTAGATATTTTGCAAGTCAGCCAGCAATACTTAAACCATAAACTGTTCAGTATCTTACGTGATACGCACTTAGAGTATTGCTTTCGCTTTGAACACTTGCACCAGCAAGCTGTCAGCTTTTTTAGTGCTGGTGTTCAAGGATGTTTAGTCGGGATGCTGTCTTTGGAAGTTCCACATTTATCCGAACAAATTCATCTCAAAATTCAGTCGATTTTCCAAGATTGGGAGTTGGCATTGTTACACTACTTTCAGCAAGTCATGCCTATTGCTCAAGCTGAGGCACTGGCTAAAATCAGTGTTGCCGATTATGAGGGCGCAATTTTAATGACACGCTTAAAACAGGATGACTTCTATCTAACTCATGTTGCAGAACGAATTCTTAAACAGTTATCCATGGCTGTGATGGACGCTGAAGTGGCTTAAGCGAGGAGATCAATCACGAGTACGATGGCTTTTTTTATGCTCGCGTCCACTACGATCGATATGCGTATAAAACATGCCATAACGACTTACATAGTATTCAAGCGATTGATCATAGAAGCTCCAAAAAATAGACCATTCATTTAAATCCATTTTGCGAATTTGCGTCTGGGTTTTCGCAGGCATTTTGACCAATAAAGTGCTTTGCATCAGCGTTGCATCTTCTTCAGCCGTGAGCAATATCGCTTGATCTAGAAATAGAGTCGCCACGTCATCGAACAGCTCTTGTTCATAAGCATCAACTTCAATAACACGCTCAACCTGAGGTGATATATTGGTATGCGTTGCCATTTGTGAGGATGCTGCTTCCGATTCAACCGCTTTTTTTTGTCGCTTCAGAAAGCATTGCTTTTTTTGAATTTTGATTCCAATAATAGATGTCGCAACCAAAGCAATGAGTATGCAAATCATCAATAAAAATGTCGCCATGCTCTGCTCTCGTAACAAATATTCCCTTTTAAAATACAGCATTATCGCTCAAATAAACATCAAAATAATTAAAACGGACTGTGTATGAACTCAAATGCTCAATTCGGTGAATTGTGAATGAGTGTTGATTCTCAGATCAATTCAGGTGATTCAACAAATATCCGTACGAATGTGAAAGGCATCACGATATGTGATTTTTCACTCACAAAATCACTATAAAAAATAATTAACTTAGTGCGATTGAACAACAAAGTTACATCCGTACTAACAGTAATTCAATTTAATAAATACAGTCGCTAGCATGAAATAGCTCTTTCTACAGCTCTAAGAAGAAAAGATGATACGGGCAGCCCAACTTCAGGACATTCCTGAAATTTTAAATGTCGTGCACGACAGTATTCGATCATGTATCAAAGACCACCATCGCCATGAAAGTACGATTCAAATTTGGCTAGAAAATAAAACCCAATCCAACCTGATTATGTGGATGCACTATAACGACAGCTGGGTCTATGTACTCAATCAACACGTAGTGGGTTTTATTATGGTCAGTGATCAAGGTCGTATTTTACTCAATTACATTTCATCCGCTGAACAACAACGTGGCATTGGTAAAGCCTTATTAGAAACCGTTATTGAACATCTTAAACGTAAGAAAATTCGTCAAATGAGTTTAGAAAGCACTCAAACGGCATTTCCTTTTTATCAAAAACATGGCTTTCAAATCCATGCCCAAGACATCCCAAATCCCAAAATGGTGGCTATGGTTAAACTCTTATGCTAAGGGCAATTGACCAAGGCCTGATTCACCTAAAAATCACTCAGTTTCATATGATGCATTCGGCATTTTCATCTGATCACGGCCTGCTTCTTTGGCTTGATACAGTTTTAAATCAGCCGCTTTCATAAGGTCGTGAATATTGGCATAACTCGTTTCACGGTCCATCCAGGATATCCCCATACTCAAGGTCACATAATCTTTACCATCTAAGCGGTTAAGATGTTCAAAGCGTGCACTCCGCACCGCATCTAAAACGGTTTGCATAATCTGGCTAATAATCACAAGTGGGACATTATATAAAACAATGGCAAACTCTTCCCCACCATAGCGTGCTAAGTAAGCATTATGTGGCAGTACTGCACCAATCACTTTCACTAAATTTTGCAGAACTTCGTCGCCCTTTAAGTGCCCATAAAAATCATTATAATTTTTGAAATAATCAACATCCATCATGGCAAAAACCAGAGTTGCATGACTATCTTGTTGTGTTTCAACAAAACGCTGCTGTATTTCTTGATTCAATGCACGCCGATTATAGGCGCCTGTTAAGGCATCAATTTGAATTTGATATTCGAGTTTTTCATTTAAGTCATGTAACTGTGAAGTGCGCTGTTGCACTTTTTGGTCTAGAGAATCATTCAGTTCAATTAAATTATTATTTAAACGTTCGGTATGGTAAGTCTGATAGGCATAGTTACGCGATTGTTGGAACATCACCAAAAGTGCATACAGACTGGTAGAGATAAAAGAGAGATGAATCGAGTCAATTACATGTAGCGTTAGCAAAAAGTCATGAATGAACGATATACACAGCAATACCACAGCGTATAAATTGAGTTTCGAATATTTTTGCTTGGTCTTTAAAGTAATGTAAAAACCATAGGCAAAATTAAGCAAAATAATAATACTGAAGAATGCGCTATAAAAAGCCAGCTGCTCAAAAACGACTTGATCGGATAATAAGGTAATGACGATATTCAAGGTCAAAACCAATATCGAAATGGTATAAATCCAATGCTGTAAATAATGCTGATTAAGCAAATACATATAGCTCAAAAAGAACATGACCGCTAAATAGATAAATAAATATTCTAAGCGTATACCCCACAACCAGTTGATATCTAGGAAAGTCGTATAAGCATATGGCGCGGTAAAAAGATTATGTAATGCTAGGAATAAAATAAAAATACCAAAAACAAAAATACTTTTACTATTCCGTTCATCTGAACCACGGAACATCGAGAACATAGTGGTGAACATTCCTACACCAAACACCACACCACAGATCATGGCGATACTCATCATCAGTTGCTGATAATGTCGATTAATCGTTTTAGCAATGCCAATATGCATGGGGCTTTCAAGGCCGCCGCGTAAATTGTTAAAGTTTGAGGCTTGTATACTTAAAGTAAAATAGGGGCCGTCAGGGACAAAATAAGCAATCCGCGGTGCATTTTCTGTTTGCTGCGCTCCCGCATTATCCGCGACATCCCCTAAACGAACTAAAAAATCGCCATTGAGATAAACCCGATAAGCACAATTTTGATTGGGGATATGAATGGCTAATCTTCGGCCAATAAATTCCTCCGGAATTTTAAAATGACCGACAAAAGTCCCATAACCCGTATTACTGCCTGTAAGTTCTTGAAATGAAATTGGCAGTTCGGTAGTTTTAGAAGGGAGTTTACGATTAGGCTGAGAAATCAGCTCTTGGTCATAATAAGACCATGTACCTTTTAAATAACTGGTGGTTTGTTCGGTGAAGTGAATGTCATTGACATTTTTTTGGTGCAAATAATACTGCGTAGGCTCAGCTTCATATTGTGCCCACGTCGAAGGTATTAAACTTAAAACCAGCAAACAGCCTAAAATAAGCCCAAACAAAGACTGTTTGCTCAATGAGCTATACAAAAGCGACTCTTCCCTTAAATACGCTCTGCCTAAGAATTAATCTACAAATGTTTTTCTTAAAAACCAAGTGGTTTTTACAAATTAATCAAATACATCCTTGTGATTGACTAATTATCACTAATTTTGATTAATCACGTGTTTTTACATCATACAATTCAATTTCAAAAATCAAATTTGAATTGGCAGGAATAATATTGCCCATTTTACGCTCACCATAAGCCAAATGTGCCGGCACGATGAGTTTACGTTTACCGCCCACTTTCATCCCCATAATACCTTGGTCCCAACCTTTAATGACACGGCCTGTCCCAATAACGGTTTCAAAGTAATTTCCGCGGTCTAAAGATGAGTCGAACTTGGTTCCATCTTCTAACCAGCCCGTATAATGCGTGGTGATTAAAGCACCTTTAACCGCTTCTTTACCTTCACCGACAACTAAATCAATAATTTCTAATTCTACGCTCATGTTTTCGCTCCCAACCTATTCAATCAATAAATCTAGTTAAACTGCATGCTTATTGCAATTGCGTCCACTCAATAATGGCTTGAGCATGGTCACCAATTAAGGTCCACTCACCATCCATCACATTCAACTGAAGTTGCATGGTACGCTCACACAGGGCTTGAACCGCTTCAGTACTTGCAGTCGACAACTGCCAAATTTCAACATTGTTCAATGTCTTCAACTTACTGTTGCGCTTATACCATTCATCGACCGCTGTGCCATAAGTGACAATCGCCACTTGCTTACAACGTGCACTGGCTTTTTTCACTTTATCTTCGTCTGGGCTGCCCACTTCAATCCATTTCACCAACTGACCCGTTAGGTCTTTTTCCCACAGCGCAGGTTCATTGGTTTCAAATAAATCTTTGGTAAACTCTAAAGCTTCATCCGCAAAACGTGCAAACGCTAACAAACGCACCATCAAACGCTCGATGGTTTCTGAAGGATGCAATGCCAAAGTCAGTTGATAATCCCCATATTGGTGAACATCCATATTGGCAATATTCAAATCTGCCTTATAAATTGTAGCTTTAAGCGCCATACATACCATCCTCAAATTTGCCGACTAGCATATAAGATTTCGGCTTTTTTTGCTTAAAACAATTTAAGTCATTGCTCAATGCGGCATGCAAAAAGTGCACTTTCAAACCCTATCCAATCTCTTTCGTTTTGAACAATCAATTCAACTCGGTTATCAATCCCTTCTTCGACATCTTGATAGTTAAATTGTTCAGAATTGAAATTAAATGCCTTCCACCCCTGATTGGTATGGAAAATTCCTTTAATCCGTCGCCAATCTTGCTGTTCACAAAGCAAATCTAATAAATCGTAAAAGTCAAAAACCCAACGCTTCGGCATTTTCCAACCTGCAACACTATAACCTTGCGCCGTTTCTACATAGTGATACGGCAACTGTTTAATCTCGGGAAAATATTGTTGAGTCGCTTTCAACTGTTGCTGAATGTTCAGTAAAGGCTGCTTGAATCGTTTTGTTCCGATGTACTCAAAATCGATTTGCGTAAGCTCAATCTTGCCCTGATCTGCCATCAACCACTGCTGAGCATAAGGCTGATATTCAGTTTGCAGTTTTTCAAGAGCATCTTGATCTGCTTTTTGCATTTGAGCTTGATGTGAAACCACCACAATCTGCGCCGCTTTTAATTGATCCTGATAGAGATTTTGTGCTGTCCATGCATGATCATGTAAACGAGAACCGTCCAACACCGTGATCGGCGCACGCATGTGCAGGGTCGAGTGCCAATGTGGCTCGGTCAATTGCTCCAGTAACTGTGCTGGATGCCCCAAGCCTGTGGGTTCAATAAATAGCCGATCAGGCTTTTGTTCTGAAAGCAACCGAGACAGTGCAATTTGCATCGGTAGTTGACTGCTACAACATAAACAACCACCAAGTAATTCTTTCACCGCATAGCCTTCCGTTTGTGGCATAAGCTGTTGATCTACGCCAATTTGCCCAAACTCATTCATGAGTACCGCCCAAACTTCATGTTCAGGTTTCTGACCTAACAAATGCATGAGCAAAGTAGTTTTACCCGCACCAAGAAAGCCCGAAATAATATGCGTAGGAACCGCCTGTGGCATCGACATCAGTTTCAAAATTTTATACCTAGCATAGAATATGATAAAAACAGCACAATAAAATAAGCCATCATCTTAATTTAAATAACCAATTTTCTCATCTCAAATCCATGGCATCGAACACTCAGCATTCAATTGACTGACATTTCATTCATCGATACCCGTATTAGACAAACTTCCTTACATTTTACCCAGAACCAAAATTAAGCTTCCGCACTTAATTCGTATGTTTTGTACAGTTTATGTGAGTTTTCAAACATTTAAATTGCTCATTAATTCTTCATTTCCTCTGAATCTATTCACAAAAAGCTTCTACTTGTTACTTAAAGCTCACCATTTTTTCATCATCTGTAGTTTTAGGTAATGTGTACTTTTCACATTGTTGCTTCGATTGAACCGTAGATATTCAGGCGATAGCATGAAGCTCAGTTCAAATTGATGTGATGATCAGTCTGAACTATTTTTATCTATAAAATATAAGGATGCCAAAACCATGAAACTTTCTCACCTAATTATTACAACATCTTTAACAGCTGCGAGCTTTGCAACTTTTGCTGCACCTCAACAAGCGCCAGCTCAAGAAGACAAAGTTGTGGTATCAACCCAAGAAACAGCTGAAACTACAGACTTAAGTGCAAATGCACCAGCTTCGGAAGCATCAGCAGAGCAACCGAATCAAGAAAAAGCCGCTAAATAATTCAAATGTTGAGAGATCCAGTGGCTTTACTCTCCTGCTGGATCGCAACAACTTTTTAGCGTCACTTGAAACCAAGATATATCCTATCTTGGTTTCTTTTTATTTATGCACATGGACTATAGCAGTTCGAGATCAACAGGTGCAGAAAGCCAAATTTGCGTAGTTTGCCCATATGAGCTTCTATTCAAAACATCAACGTCAGACATAAAAAAAGATCCCCTATACAGGAGATCCTTTTTTAACAACTTAACTATGTGATGCTTTTTTATAAATACTGCACGAAGGATGATGGTTCTCTTGTAAGCGCGCGACCTTACGTTGTTCTGCCGCTTCAAAACGGCAACGCTTCCAGTCATTATCCAAATTCAACGCAGGAATTTGTTTTGGCTTACCATTTTCATCTACCGCAACCATGGTGAAGTAACAGCTATTGGTATGGCGTACTGTACGCTTTTGAATATTTTGTGCTTCAACACGAATACCAATTTCCATCGAAGTACGACCGACATGGTTCACGCTTGCCAAGAAAGTTACTAACTCGCCGACATGAATCGGCTCTTTAAAGTTAACTTTATCAACCGATAAGGTCACCACATAACTTCCTGAAAAACGACTCGCACACGCATATGCCACTTGGTCTAACAGTTTCAAAATGGTGCCACCATGCACATTTCCTGAAAAATTCGCCATATCAGGTGTCATTAAGACCGACATAGTGAGTTCAGACTGGTCATCCGCAGCCGCAGCAATTTGATCTAATGGGGACATCGCGTTCTCTAATTGGTAAGATAATAGGATATGTGACATTTATTATATCGGTTTTGAACGCTAAATTTGGTAACAAAACCATCATTATTATTTATAGTGATTTAAGTATCATTCAAAAAAATATATATAAAGAAGACTAAGCTTTTGAATCTATAGGCCTTCTTTAAATTTTAATTTATTCAAAAACATTGTCGCTGTGATATTTTCACAGCATATAAATGGCTTTTAGCCTGATTGACTGTATTTCGAGTTATAGAAACACATGCTAGTCCAGTCCATTCAGGATTTTATTTTGAGATCACACCAGATCAATGCGTTCGTGCTTGAATACTTTGAATATTCAATTTCTGCTTATAATTTTTCTGCGCAAAAACTTTTTGAATCTGTCCTAACTGCGCAACGGTTGCATCGACCCCAGCTTGCATGGTCAACTCACGTCCGCTGACATCGAAAATATGTACTTTCTCACGTAAGTCTGGCTGAATCACAATATCCGCATTTTTCAACTCTATTTGCGCAAGGTTCTTTTGCATAATATTGATATTTTGGTTAAACAGCCCCCAAACATTCGAGGTTTCGGTATACATCGGCTGTGCCAAAATATCAACTGCAATAATAATATCCGCCCCTAACTTGCGTGCAACATCAACAGGCACGGGACTGACTAAACCGCCATCCACATATTCATCAGCACCAATCTTAGTTGGAATGAACATACTCGGGATCGATACAGATGCTCGAACCGCTTGCCCAGTATTGCCATAGTTAAAGACGACTTTTTTGCCTTCTTTTAACTGCGTGGCCACCACATACATCGGGATAGGTAAGCGTTGAAGTGGGATATCGCTCACTTGTTCATTGACATAGTCTTCAACTTTTTGACCATCAAAGAAACCTTTCATGTCCAAACGAATATCGCGCACATCATTGGCTTTCATGTTCAGCGCAATATCACGAATTTGATTGGCATTTTTACCACTGGCATACAGTGAGCCGACGATACTACCAGCACTAGTTCCCACGATAAAGTCGGGACGAATCCCCGACTGCTCTAAAACTTGAATTGCGCCAATATGTGCATAACCACGTGCACCACCACTCCCCAACACCAAGGCAATAATTGGACGGTTCTGTTCTTTTTTGAGCTGTTTAAAATTGATCTGGTTGAGTCGCTCTTGGGCTTCCCCTGACTCAGTTTCGGCTGAAAAAGCCTGACTTGGCGTTTCTTGAGCAACTTTGGGCATGCTTTGACAGCCGACTAAAGCGAGCAATGTAAACGACATAAGGCTAAGTTTAATGTTCAACATGATTCACCGAGGTTGAGATAGAGCGAAGTTTTCCAGCAGCATAGTGTATGAAAATCAGCAGTCCAAGTACTGTTGTTTTTCGTAAAAGTGTCATATTCGCCTATTATAATCTGTTTCAATTTGTCAGCATAATTCAACATGCGCACTCAGCATCTCACTTACATCTTTCTGCACTTTTTAAAATTGGGTTGCTTGTCTTTTGGTGGCCCTACTGCTCATTTGGTGTTTTTTCACCGACATTTTGTACAGCAACTTCGGTGGTTGAGTGATGCTGAATACGCCCAACTGGTTGCTCTCGCACAATTGCTCCCTGGGCCGACCAGCAGCCAAGTGGGTATTGCCATTGGTTATCAGCTCCAAGGCTACCGCGGCGCGTGTATGGCGTGGCTCGGCTTTACTTTACCGTCTATGCTTCTCATGGCATGTTTTGCGGTACTGGGTCAGCAGTATTTCAATCAACTCAGTGCAACGACATTGCATAGCATTCAGTTGATCGTTTTTACTGTGGTGGTATGGGCCTTTTGGCAAATGTTGACAAGTTTCTGCCAAACTATTTGGCAATATGCTCTGATGTTACTTAGCACCTTGTTTCTTTACTTCGCCCCATGGTCATTCAGCCAAGTCATCGTCATCTTAGTTGCTGCTCTGGTCGGTATTTATTTCGCATCGGATTCGACATCAAAGCTTAAGGACAGCAGCTTAAATGCAAAAGTCCAAGCAAAGCAGGCTTATTTTTGGCTGATTGCCTTTGTTTTGCCTTTTTTAGTTTTTATGGTGTGGCATTCATCTTCTTCACTGTTCTCACAGAGCCTGTTTAGTTTTTACCAAGCAGCATCTTTGGTTTTTGGCGGCGGGCATATTATTTTGCCACTTTTACATCAGGACTTCGTCGTCAGCCATATTTTATCTGCCGAACAATTTGACTTAGGCTATGCGCTGGCTCAACTCATGCCCGGCCCCTTATTTAGTTTCGCCAGTTACTTAGGTGCTTTATTACCTTTAACGCCATTTGTTTGGCTGAATATGATTCTAGCCACTTTAGCAATCTTTCTGCCCTCATTCTTTTTAATCTTTGCCACCTTACCCTATTGGTCTTGGCTCATGCACCAAGCTGCGATCCGAAAAGCAGTGATTGGGATCAATGCGGCAGTGGTAAGTTTACTGCTGTGTTTAGTGATACAAATGGGACAAAGTTATTTCAAGCATTGGACTGACATAGTTTTTGTAATCGCTGTTATTTTAATGCTTCGAACCAAACTCCCGATTTGGCTAAGCCTGATTTTAAGTTTTGCACTCTATCAGCTGTTCTTTTACTTTAGCGGTTAAATAGCCATAAAAAAGCCCCTATCAATGTAGAGGCTTTTTTAATGTGCTAAAAGATTACCAAATGTCTGATTTCACTTTGTCTTTAAATTTAGGATGGTTATCCAATTTAAACACAGGCTCTTTCACACCTTGTTTCAGCTGCGCCAAATAGTCTTTTAACAGCATCAATAAGAATGGTGTTAACAGCAAAATGGCAAATAAGTTAATAGTGGCCATGATACCCATGAACAAATCCGCAGTGTTCCAAATGAGAGGCACACTCATCACTGAACCGAGATACACCATAATCAAAACAAAAATACGGAAGACGAACATCACCTTGGCATTGTTATTGATAAATTGCACATTCCCTTCAGCATAGGCATAGTTACCAATGACTGATGAAAAGGCAAACATGAACAAAATCGTTGCAAGGAAGTCATCACCCCAAGAACCAATTTGGCTCTCTAAAGCCATTTGGGTGAGCGCTACGCCTTCAAAACCCGCATCATGATAAAGTCCTGAGGCCAAAATAATAATCGCTGTACATGAACACACCACGAAGGTATCCACAAATACGCCGAGCATTTGTACCAAACCTTGGTTTACAGGGTGTTTTACATCCGATGCAGCTGCTGCATTCGGTGCTGAACCCATACCTGCTTCATTAGAGAATAAACCACGTTTAATCCCCATCATCATTGCCATAGAAACCATCGCACCGAAGAAACCACCAGCAGCAGCTTCAAACTCAAAAGCTTTAGAGAAAATGAGCTGGAAGATATCAGGTAAAATAGCGTAATTAATTACGGCGATATATAAAGCAACAGCCAGATACAACACGGCCATCAATGGCACAAAACTTTCTGCCACTTTGGCAATACGTTTGATTCCACCAAAGATAATCATCGCGGTCAGCAAGACTAAACCTAGTCCAACCCAAGACACTACAATATGAATGCCACCGAGTTCGAATGCTAGATTAGCTTTATCCCATCCCCATGCATGTGCTGTTGCACCAGTAATCGCATTGGCTTGTACTGCGTTAAACACAAAACCATAGGTTGAAATAAGGGCAACAGCAAAAACTACACCTAACCATTTTTGTTTTAGGCCTTGGGTAATATAGTAGGCAGGTCCACCACGGAACTGTTTATTTTCTTGGTCGCGCACCTTGAACAACTGTGCAAGAGATGACTCAACAAAAGCCGAACTCATACCCAAAAATGCAGTGACCCACATCCAAAATACTGCACCCGGTCCACCAATCGCAATTGCGATCGCAACACCCGCAACATTACCTACACCTACACGACTTGCAAGCCCAGTGACAAAAGCCTGAAAAGGTGTAATGCCATGATCATCATCACATTCCTTACGGCTTGATTTCATGACCTTGATGCTGTGCAAAAATAAGCGAACCTGTACTGCACCTGTAATTAGGGTGTAAAACAAACCGACCGCAACAAGGAAAATCACCAAAAAGTCCCACAGAGGTCCATTCAGTGTATTCACCCACCCGAGTAATGTTTCATTTAATTGATCATTCATCTCGATATCCTAATTATTGTGAGAGACCTGAAAGCAAAAAAGCCCTAGTTTCCTAGGGCAAATTGCATTTCCAATTAGTTAAAATATTGCAAAATAGACTGAATGACAGCCACGTTAATCAAGTCTACAAAGAATGCGCCACATAAAGGCACAATCAAGAATGCCTTGTGCGAAGGGCCATACATGTTGGTAATCGCCTGCATGTTTGCAACCGCAGTCGGGGTTGCACCCATACCAAATCCACAGTGACCCGCAGATAACACCGCAGCATCGTAGTTTTTACCCATCACACGGAATGTCACAAATGCAGCATATAAGCCCATCGTAATCGTTTGTGCACCTAAAATCACCACAAGCGGACCAGCAAGGTCAGCCAATTGCCATAATTTCAATGAAAGCAAAGCCATCGCAAGGTACAACGACAATGATGCATTACCAAATACATCAATCGCACGGTCAAAGATTTGAACTTTGAAAATACCTTCCAACACATTACGTAAAATCACACCACCTGCAAGCGCCCAAACAAAAGTCGGTAACTCAAGCATTGTGCCTTTCATATGGCCAGTCATAAAGTCAGCAAAAGCCAAACAGCCTGCAAACAAACCTAATGTCGTAATCGCATTATCCGCAGTGATTAAACGCACACGATGTGGATATTCAAACGGTACATATTCTGTTGAATTAATATCAGTCAGTGGCGTGTTATCACTCTTTTCAATTTGTTCATTGGTACGTGGTGTCGCCAATTGATAACGGTTAATAAGTAACTTCGCTAAAGGACCACCAATCAAACCACCAATAATCAAACCAAATGTCGCACTCGCCATACCCAAAGCTAATGCACCTTGGATACCATGCTTAACTTCTAAAATTTCACCCCAAGCACCTGCAGTACCATGACCACCAGTTAAGGTAATTGAACCTGCAATCAAACCAATAAGTGGGTCAATACCCAATAAAGTTGCAAGGCTAATGCCGACAAAGTTTTGCACCACAATAAATGAAGCGACAGCCATCAAGAAAATAACCAGACCGATCCCGCCCTCACGCAATTTGGCAAAGTTTGCACTTAAACCAATTGAGGAAAAGAAAATCAGCATAAAGCTTGTTTGCAATTCGCTACTGGTCGTGATGCTATAGCCCCAAAGACTATGCACAACCAAGGAGATAATCGCTGCAACTAAACCACCTGCGACAGGCTCAGGAATGTTGTAGCGTTTCAAGAAACCAATTTTATTTACCAAGAAGCGGCCAAGTAACAAAACAATGACAGCAGCAATCAAGGTATAAAAAGCGTTAAAAGTAAATTCCATGACAATTGTCCATAAAGCGGATGCTTAGATTTTGTTATCTGGCTAATAAGCCACCGAATCCATTGATACTTCAAGAGATATTTCGTAAATCTGAGACAAACTCAGTCTTGCGTATGGAAATTCAGGCAATGGGTAAATTGGTAACAAACTAAGCGATCTGATGCATAACATGTTCAGTTCTACACGATGAGTAAACTGAAATAACGTAATGCCCAATAATGTTTGGACACAGATACGGTTTTTTGAAAAAAATCACAAAACCGCCCCATATTGGCTCAAAAACAACCAATAAAAGTACAATATGGGCGAAAGACCGACATTATGCAGATTTTTTATAGATAATCTTTATTTTTTTACAATAATTTCCAACTATTTCACTTATTCTTTTCTGACTTAATACTTAAGTCTATATTCAAAATGTATTTAGTCTGTATAAATTTCCCGACTCAAACAAAACAGGAGCCTAAAGCTCCTGTTTTTTTAAACTGCAACTATTTCATCACATGATTAGAAGCTATATTTCGCCATTAAGCCAACACGGTTGTCTTTGTAGCTATCGCCAGCAAAGGTATCACGTTTACCATTGATATATTCAACACCTAAATCCAAAGGCTTAACTGGTGAATAGATGAAGTTAATCCATGCTTGGTAAACTTCTTCATTTGCAGCTGTGTTTAAACGCGCGTAATCAGTACCATCATCCGCAAAGAGTGCGCCATACGCTAAAGTCGAACGTAATTTTTCGTTGAATTTATACGTACCACCGACTTGTACACCAAATGCTTCATTTTGCTCGATCTTGCCATTCGCATTATCTACATAAAATGCAGTGTTGCTTCCGTATAAGTAGTTGCTATTGCCCTGTACATAAGACACATCAGCACTGAGTTTTAACGGATCAATCACTTGATAATTTACACCAGCAGCAATACCCCAACCTGTTTTATCATCACCAGCTGTTTCAGATTTATATTGTTCCACCAAACCACGAACAGATGCATTCGCTTTGCCATCTGCAAAACCTTGCGTTAATTTCGCAGTTAATACTGGTAAGCTATATTTCACATCTGAACTAACAGTCTCACTCGTAGTTACACCGTTAGTAGTGGTAACTTTAAGCTGGTTTGCTGAACTATTCCCTTCTTCCGCAGCAATAAATAATTTCGTTGCAGGCGCCAAATTAAAGCCATAACGTACTTGTGGAATACGAGTTGTACCACCACCCACGTTCGTGCCGAAGTCAATCATTTCTGGCGCATGGTTAGACAGGAAGTTAGATGTGGTTTGACCAAACAACCAATTGTTATAAGTCAAATACGCATGACGAATACGAAGGGCTTCATTTGTTCCAGCAAAGTCTACTTCTACTTTACCACCCAGTTTGTTATCGCCAGCCACATTGGTATTAAAATCTAAACCTAAACGTGTAGTTTTCGCTGTTGCACGCAGTTTGTCTTTAGTTTGGCCATTTGAGCTTGAAACTTTGTTGAAGTCGTCATCCGCACCTTCAATAATGTAGTTTGCATCGCCACGAACAAAACCATATAGGTTAATGTCTGCGCCAGACTTAGATTTGAACGAAGACAGTGGAGATTCAGCTTTTACAGGAGCTGGTTGTGCTTTCACTTGTTGAATCTGAACTGCTTGCTGTTGTTGAACTTGTTGCTGTTGTTGCATTAATGCTTTTAGCTCTGCAACTTCAGCGCGTAATTGCGCGAGTTCTTGTTGTTCTTTGGTTGCAGCATGAGTTGTTGTCATCATCAGAGCAGCCACACTAAGTGCTAGGCTTTGAGCGATAAATGGCTTTTTATTGAGGGCTAAACGCATACACAAACTTCCTTTATTACATTGTTAATAGTGAATCAAAAATTCCATTTCAGTAAAATTTTTTGCACAAAAGACCACTCCGTTTTGGTCTTTTCATATGCAAAGTAATCTTATAAAGATGAAAAATCGCACATTTCGATGTTTTAAGATATGACCTTTTATTACTCTTGCCACTAAAGTCTAATGCACACAATTTCAAACTATAATTGATGTTATTCGCGATTGGCTTTGAAGCATCAAATTACAATTTAGACAGACTTTTGCAATAATTAAGTAACAATTCTTCATATTTTCTTAAATATAGACTGAGTTTTATTTGAGATCTATATTTTTTTCTTATAACTAAAGTCTTAGTCTAATAGATAACCACCTATGCCCAATGATGGGTCAAAATCACACCTTTGCACCAAAAAAGCCTAACTATTCAGACGATTATTGAGCATGATAAATAAAATATCCCCAAGCACGAATACACGGTTATGGCAAATAGATGTGCTCATAGGAAAACTCCTAACAAAATGTTTGAGCAAACCTGTCATACTCAGTTTAGAGCGTCTGAACATCCTGAAAAAACATCGAACAACAAAAAAGTTTTGTATATTATCCGAAAAAATGGATTTCGCCTTTTATTGAGCGTCGCCGTGAAAATGGTTGGGGCTTGTATGGCTTGCATAATATTCAAAAAGGTGAAAAAGCGAAAATCGCACAGCAGCAATCATGTAATGACTTTTTTTTTGATACACCTGTTGGACTATTCTTAATAGTTAATCAAGCTATGAGCATCGGCGCGAAATGAATTTGTAATGATGATGCAAAATGTCATGATTGCAGCCAAAGTACGAGGCTTAGGTCCTTGCCCCGAGCGTATGGAATCATCTTCATGCTCTCGTGCTGAATATACTTGATGCTGCACAATTTGAAGAATTGGTCTGCAGTATGGCACTAGGTTATGGGGATCCTGAGCAGATCGTCAATCACTTTATAACACCACGCGTACCAGTTGAAGATTTTGCAGTATTATTAAATAATGATTAACATTTAAAGCATTCATTTAAATAACAAAAGAGACTAAAATAAGTCTCTTTTGTTATATAGTCATAACTTCAATTTTTAGGCTTTTTCGTGCTCAAGCTTAAACACATAATACAAAGCCAAAGCCACAAAAATAGCCATGACAATGGCCATATTCAAAAGTGCCGACCAGAGTAGAAAATTAAGAATCACACCACAAAGTAGACCACAACCAAATTGCATACTGCCCATAATCGCACTGGCCGTTCCTGCCCGTGCACCCTGCTCAGACATTGCAATCGCCATGGCATTTGGCCCTGTAAAACCGATTGCTGCGACAGCGAGAAACATCCCTGCACATACGATATATAACGGCGCATGCATCATGCTGCCCGCTACCAACAACAGCCCCACACCAGCCAACTGCAAAAAACTGCCTAATTTTAAGCGCTGAAAAACACTTAACTTTTGTGCCAGACGTTTATTTAAGGTCGAGAACAGCATAATCCCAACCGCATTGGCACCAAAGGCATAGGCAAAAACTTGCTGACTTAAGCTATAACCATCCATCAGAATGGCAGCAGAAGCACTGATATAGCAAAAGAGTACAGCCCCAGCAAAACACCCAACAAACATCGGACGTCTAAAGCTCGAATCTTGCAGAATCGCTCCGTAGAGATTTAAAACTTGGTTAAAGTTAAGCTTTAAACGGCGCTTCGGATCTAGAGTTTCCTCAAAGAAAAAATGTACACAGCACAGGCTTCCCAAACCAACGACCATCAAAAAGGCAAAAATACTATGCCAACTGCTGAAACTCAGCACCAATGCACCTAAACTCGGTGCAATAATCGGCGCGATGGTAGTCACAATCATCATACTGGCAAATGCTTGGGCTGAGGCTTGCATATCTAAACGATCACGAATCGCAGCACGGGCAATCACCACGCCCACACAACCGCCTAAGGCTTGCAAAACCCGAGCGGCAATGAGACTCCACTCACTGTTTGCAAACACACACAGTAAACTAGCAATAATGTAGAGACTTAGGCCAAAATACAGCGGTTTTTTCCGCCCGATACGGTCACTTACAGGTCCATAAATCAGTTGTCCAATAGCCAAGCCCAAGAAGTACGCAGGTAAGCTGTTGGCCACCATTTGTGTGCTTACCCCGAAGTCATTCGCCATTTGTGGCAAAGCAGGCAAATACATATCAATAGACAGTGGACCGAGTGCAGTCAGTGAAGCAAGTAAGAGAATCCAAGCGTTGGAATAGACCGCTTTTTCCTGTGTAGTCGACATAGGATTAATTTATGTTTTGGAAGGAGAGTTTGCAGACAAGTTTACACGCTCCATAGTATGATTTATACCAGAGCAGGTGAAATTTCACATATTCTCATATTTGAAAATTGTCCAACCCTAAGCGACAAACAAAGGTGCCCTTTGAAAGCATGGCTGACCAGTCTAAAACAGGCTACTTATAATACAACCTTCATGTATAACCTCCGCATGGTTATTACTTTTGCAGGGACGGCTTTTGTTCCATATTTTATGGGTTTTCAGCTGGCAACTATTCCGCTGACACTCGGCGCAGTTGCTGCGGGTTTAAGTGATATTGATGACCGCTTTTCTGTGCGAATCATGAATTTAATTTTTACCTATATTGGCTTTTTCATTACCGCAACGTCGATTTACTTTTTATTTCCACACCCAATTTTATTCGCACTGGGTCTAATCGTTTCGTGTATTGGTCTAATTTTACTGGGCTCACTGGGACGTCGTTATGCCACGATTTCCTATGGTTGCTTAGTGGTTTCGGTTTACTCCATGCTCGGTGTCGGACTTTTTGACAACTGGTATACACAACCGTCTCTGCTGGTGATTGGGGCAATTTGGTATAGCGTTATTTCAACTATCAGTTTTCTGCTCTTTCCCGTTCGTCAGGTACAAGACAATCTATCGAAGTGCTATTCCTCACTCGCCGATTTTCTGTTTGCCAAATCCAACCTGTTTGATGTCGATATGACAGCTAACAGCTATCAACAGAGTATGATTGAACTGTCGTTGGAAAATGGAAAATTAATTGCAATTTTCAACGACATGAAAACCGCCTTACTCACCCGTTTAAAAGGTGACCGTGGACAACGGGATACACGTCGCAGTCTGCAATATTATTTTGTGGCACAAGATATTCATGAACGTGCAGATTCAGCACATATTGACTATCAAAAACTGGCGAAAATTTTTCAACACAGCGATATTTTATTCCGCTTTCAACGAATTTTATCCATTCAAGCCAAAGCCTGTAAGGACTTAAGCACCAGCATTTTAAACCGTCAAACCTATACCCATAATAAGCGCTTTAAACATGCTTTTGAAAATCTCCGTTTATCACTAGAAAAGCTCAGAGACGAACAACAATATGACCAAATTTGGGTCAATGCTCTGTTTTCACTGTATCAAAACTTAAAGTCGATTGATGCACAGCTACGTAACTTAGAAACTGAACGCAATATTAAACTCGATAAAACCAAACATATCGAAAGCCAGCTCAAAGATGATGATCTAAAAGGCTGGGATGACATTAAGGTTCGGATTAAACAACATCTCACCCCAGAATCGGTTTTATTTCGACACGCGATTCGTCTGTCTATCGTGCTGTTAGTTGGATATATCTTTGTTCAAGTCACCAACATTGAATATGGGTACTGGATTCTACTTACAGCGCTATTTGTCAGTCAACCCAACTTCAACGCAACCAAACGTCGTTTACGTTTACGTATCATAGGGACTTTGGTCGGAATCATTTTAGGGTATGCCGTATTGTACTTTGTACCTTCGATTGAAGGACAACTTCTCGTCTTGGTCATCAGCGGAGTACTTTTCTTTGAGCTTCGCAGTAAGCAATATGCTCAAGCCACCGCTTTCATCACTATTTTGGCGCTGATTAATTTCAACTTAGATGGTATGGGATACGAAGCTGCCCTTCCGCGCATGATGGATACCTTAATTGGCTGTGGACTTGCATGGTTAGGTGTAAGTTTCATTTTCCCAGACTGGAAGTTCCGTCGCCTCCCCCGTACCATTTACCGTTCGCTTTCCGCTCAATGTGATTATTTAGCTGAGGTGATTGAACAGTATAAGTCTGGACGCAACAATGGCCTGAATTATCGTGTGGTCCGTCGTGCGGCACACAATACTGATGCCGAAGTTGCTTCACTCATTTCAACTTTAGCCACCGAGCCCGACTTTGACCCAATGCAAAAGAGCTTGGCGTTTGAGTTCTTGTGCCTCAATCATACCTTTATTAGCTATATTGCAGCGTTGGGAGCTCATCGTGAAAAAATTAACGACCCACAAATTTTAGAATTGATGGATCGCGCTTTTGACAATATCCAAGGTGCGCTCCTGCGGGATGAAATGCCTGATTTAACTGCTCAAAATATGCTACAGACCATACGTCAGCGTTTAAGCCAAAATAATGAGGAAGATCAGAAAGCATTGATCATTTTACAACAGCTTTCATTGATGTTTAGCATCTTGAATCAGTTCAGTCGTTTAAAGCAAAGTTTAAGCCACGAACGGGATCATGAGGCCACAGAACTGGCTTCATTATAATTTGGGTGATTTTGGAACAATATACTCACTGAAATGCTCTAAATGATGCTAAACTTTTTGCAGTTTTAAATCTGTTACTTTCACTATGACCGCGAAAAATTTATACGCTTATACTTTACAGCCTGTGACCTATGAAATCACTGAAGCTGAACAACGCGATGCTCAATTAAAAATTTGGCGTAGCACAAACAAAATTAGCATGAAAGCTTGGATCATCATGGCTGTCGTTACAGCCCTTTCGATTCTTGGCCTAATTTTACTCAAGAATTATTCAACCATCTTTTGTTGGGTCGCAATCGCCTGCGTCGTGGTTTACCTTTTAGTCCGTAAGTTCGGTTTAGAATGGTATGTGAAACGCAAAATGAATGAATTTCCGGTTCAGGAAATTAAAGGCATTCGTTTAGGTGTACAACCTCACGGTCTAATTATGCGCCAGCAAATGGGTATGCAAGAAGGTGTCGGTGCAATCGGTTGGAAAGATATCTACGAATGGTACAACACACCTGAGTTTTTGTTGATTAAATTCAAAGTGAAAGGCCAAGAAGGTGCATATATTCTGCCAAAACGCATGGATAGCAAAAACTTCTCGTTTAATACGATTCGTAAACATTTAAAAGAAACAGTCGGTGAAGCGCAGCCACTTTAAGTCCTGTCTTTCTCTTCTTTAAAAAAACCTCCAACTTTTGGAGGTTTTTTTATATACCAAACCTTCGAATATAAATGATAATGAGAATAAATATTAATTTCTAAATCCATATTATCTTCTCAATCTTCAGGTATAATTTCCGCACAACAAATCGCTCACCATTAAGTATCGCCATGTTTAAAAAAACATTTTTCCAAGTGCATTGGTTTTTGGGAATCACTGCGGGTCTTATCCTGTCGCTTATGGGCGTCACAGGGGCCATCTATTCTTATGAACAACAAATCTTAAAATGGATGAACCCAGATAGCTATACCGTTCAAGCAACACAAAACAATAAATTAACCCCTGCTGAGCTGTATCTACATTTCCAAAAACAAGATCCTGCCATCAAAATCAATAGTATTACGATTGCTCAAGAGCCAAGCACTTCAAGTACGGTCAATATCGAGAAAGAAGGCGCACGTCGTGGTTATAACATGATGGTGAACCCGTATACTGCTGAAGTATTACCCGAAGTTAAAGGCCGTGAGTTTTTTAACTTTATTCAACAGTTACACCGTAATTTAACTGTCGGTCCTGTCGGTAAACAAATTACTGGCGCTTGTACCCTCATTCTTATTTTCTTTGTATTGAGTGGTTTGTACTTACGGTGGCCCAAACGTCACTCCATCAAACAATGGTTTTTTATTAAACCTAAATTGAAAGGACGTAACTTCATTTGGGATTTGCATGCTGTTGTTGGTACTTGGGTGGTGATTTTTTATCTGATCTTGGCCTGTACAGGACTGTACTGGTCTTATGATTGGTGGCGTGATGGCATGTTTAAAGTCCTCGGTGTTGAACGCCCACAAGCACAAATGCAAGAAGGACCTCGTCCAAATGCTGGTGCAGCTCAAGGCCCACGTGGCGAACAGGCTGGTGCTCGTGGTGGCGAATCACGTGAGCAAGGTCGTGGCGGCCAACAAGGTGAGCATACTGCACGTGGCCAAGGTGAACAATATGGTGAGCGTAAAGGCTTATCTCCGGAACAAGTACAAATTGCTTTAACCCAAACGTGGACAGGATTTAACGCACAAGTTGGTCGTGACTATTCAACCCTGACCCTAAATATTCCGAAAAAGCCTGACGGTACACTTGAGCTTTCATTTGTAGATGCAATTCCACAGCATGAGCGGGCGCGAAATTCAGCGGTCTTCAATTATCAAACTGCAAAAATTGAAAAAATGGAGTTGTATGAGCAGAAGAAGCTGAATGAAAAAATCATGAGCAGTATGCTTCCTGTGCACCGCGGTAGCTTCTTTGGCCCCATTTATCAATTCTTTGCTATGTTTGCATCACTGATGATGCCACTGTTCTTTGTAACGGGTTGGATGCTGTATCTAAAACGTCGTAAGCAGAAGAAACTCACTCAGCAAGCCCGTGGTGGAGCGTTGAATGTTCCAATTGATCCAAATGCGAAACCATGGCTCATTGCTTATGCAACACAAACAGGTGTTTCTGAGCAAATCGCTTGGCGTACTGCAACCAGCTTACAAGAAGCAAAACAACCTGTAAGCGTTAAAGCTGTACAACACTTAACACAGGATGACTTAAAAACTGCTGAACAAGTGCTTTTTGTTGCAAGTACTTATGGCACCGGTGAAGCACCTGACTTAGCTAGTAGTTTTGAAAAGAAATTTTTAAATACAACTTTGGATTTGTCACACCTTCACTATGCCGTGTTGGCTTTAGGCTCTCAAGAGTATCCTGATTCTTATTGTAGTTTTGGGCATCGCATTGATAGTTGGTTAAAAGCCAATGGCGCACATGCTTTGTTTGCAACCATTGAAGTCAACAACGCAGATAACAACGATATTCAACGTTGGAACACCGCTCTTGCCTCAGCAACCAAACTTGAGCTTCAAGCCATGAATATTGACAAAACCTTTGATCAATGGACTCTGGCACACCGTGAAGTACTCAATCCAAATAGTGTTGGCGCACATGCTTATAATATTGAGCTCAAAACCAACTTCGATGCAACATGGCAAGCGGGTGATATTGCTGAGGTTCAACCAGGCAACAGCACAGTACGTATCCAAGCCTTCATGCAAAAGCATCACATTGCAGCACAGAGCATCGTTGAGTCTTTAGCCATTTCGATTGAGCAAGCACTTTGGGATAAAAACCTCAGCGCAGAGATTGAGCCTTTTGCAAACTTGGAACATTTACTGGAACAGTTGAGCCCTTTACCTACACGTGAATACTCGATTGCAAGTGTACCGACTCAACAAGTGTTACGTTTGGTCGTGCGCCAACAGCAAGATTCAGAAGGTGAACTGGGCTTAGGTTCTGGTTGGTTAACCCAACATGCCGAGCTTCAACAACCTATCGCATTACGTATTCGTACCAATGAATCATTCCACTTGATCAATGACAACCGTCCTATCATTTGTATTGGTAACGGCACAGGCATCGCAGGCTTAATGAGTCTACTCCATGCACGCACACGCCTAGACTATACGCAAAACTGGTTGATCTTTGGTGAGCGTCAGCGTGAATATGATTTCTTCTATCAAAGTACGATTCAAGCGTGGCAAACAACAGGCATGCTACAACGCTTAGATTTAGCCTTCTCACGAGATCAAGCAGAGAAAGTTTATGTACACCATAAACTACGTGAACAAGCCACTGAGCTTAAAACATGGGTTGAAAATGGTGCCGTAATTTATGTCTGCGGTAGCATTAATGGGATGGCGAGCGATGTCGATGCGGCGCTAATTGAAATCTTAGGCGAAGAAAAATTAGATCAATTACGTCAAGAAGGTCGTTACCGTCGTGATGTTTACTAAACACTAAGCCTAAATGAAAAAACCGAGCCACAACGCTCGGTTTTTTCATGCGTAAATTTGCTAGAATCATGCAAACGATAACCCACAAGCCTGTATGCAAAAATCAAAAAGAGTCATTAGTTTTATTATCGGGTCATTACTGTTCGCAGACGGCTTGTATTTTGTTTTACAACTACGCTTTAATTTTGGCACCCTCTTGCCCTTATTGATTGGACTAGGTCTAATCATTTATGCACTGGCCTATCCTAAACTTATCGCCTATATTCAAACCAATACAATCAGACAATCAATATGGCGTTGGGCTTGGGCTATTTTCTTTGTTTGGGTTTTTAGCTTAGTCATTTTCTTCGTCTTTTTAGGGTTTTCAAATCAACAAAATACCCCTCATGTCGCTGCACCCGCTATTGTAGTTCTTGGGAGTGGTCTGAAGCATGGAAAACCGAGTCCAACATTGGCCAGCCGTTTAGATCAAGCGGCAAACTATGCCAAACACCATCCCAACAGCATTATGGTCGTCAGTGGTGGCCTCTCGTTTCAGCAAAAAAATAGTGAAGCTGAAGCAATGCGGCAGTATCTGATTGATGTACACCATATCCCAGCGAAGCGTATTTACACCGAAGATCAAAGCACCAGTACCGAGTTAAATCTGATCAATAGTAAAAAGATTTTAGCCAAGCAGCATATTCCCCTCCAGCAACCGATTGCTATTGTGACCAGCGATTTTCATATCCCCCGTAGTCGTGCTATAGCCATACGTCAGGGTTATCAAACGCCTATCATGATCAGCGCTCAGACACCTCTTGCCACTCGCTATAATGCATGGTTACGTGAGTATTTTGCATATTGGAGTGGCTTATTACTCAATGAATACTAAAATGAAATCCTCATGAATTAATGAAGACGGATTGTCCGTGGCGACGGTAATTGTAATTGTTTAAATAATTCAGGCTTCTGCATCGAAAATTGATATAAATAGTTTTTGATATCTAATAATAATTTTTCTGGTGCAACCAAGACATTCTGCCCTTCGGGGCTTAAGTTCATCGAGACCGTAGTTTTTTCTGAACGTAAGAATGGAATCACTTTTTCGACTAAATCGCTGAGACCAATACTTTGGATTTCGTAGCCCGCCCAATTATCTTTCACTAAAAGTTGTGCTAAACCTTTACTCTGCCACATCGCAAAAGAACGTTGTCCAGTCGGCGTAGCACATAAAGCCCAGCCATCTTGATATAATGCAATAACATAGCCTTGATGTACGATAGTTTCGATAAAAAGACGATAGATTTCAAGAGGATCGTAAGTAGTATTTTGATTTTTAGACGCAGCTTTGCGTTGATATGGGTTTCTCATAAATCTGTCATATTTTAAAATTATTATTGCACAGAAGTGTATGAAAACAGCTTGAGATAAGCAAGGTTTTTACGACAAGGGAATATGGTGGGCGCTGACGGGATCGAACCGCCGACATTCTGCTTGTAAGGCAGACG
>RCUQ01000073.1_pt1 | contig 120211 bp, 110 predicted proteins | sample 2166351 | NCBI WGS metagenome assembly RCUQ01 (sample SAMN09932597, study PRJNA488358) | compost metagenome | feature: garden; material: soil; isolation source: compost soil in acetonitrile-enriched culture | place: Germany: Experimental Botanical Garden Goettingen | collected 2016-01-27
GAGAAGCTGAACCCCGTCAACGGCATCAAGCGCCTCTTCTCCCTGCGCTCGACCGTCGAAGCCATCAAAGGCTTGATCAAGATCTCCCTCGTCGGCTGGATCTGCTACGCGGTGATCAGCGATCGCTACGTGGAGCTGGCGACCGCCTACGGCACGGGCCTCCTGGGCCTCGGCACACTCATCGGTACGACGGCCTGGAGCATTGCCTGGCGGGTCATGATGGCCCTGGTCTTCCTCGGCCTGGTGGACTTCGCCTACCAGCGCTACGAGTGGGAGAAGAACCTCAAGATGACCAAGCAAGAGGTCAAGGACGAGTGGAAGCAAGCCGAGGGCTCTCCCGAGGTCAAGAGCGAGATCAAGAAGCGTCAGCGCCGAATGGCGCAGCAGCGCATGATGGCCGAGGTTCCCAAGGCCTCGGTGGTCATCACCAACCCTACCCATTTCGCCGTGGCGGTCAAGTACGAGCGCGACACGATGGAAGTGCCGGTGGTTTTGGCCAAGGGCACGGACCTCGTCGCCAAGCGGATCCGGGAGGTCGCCGAAGAGGCGGGGGTGCCCATGATCGAGAACAAGCCAATCGCTCAGGCCCTCTATAAGCAAGTCGAAGTGGGGGACGAGATCCCTCCCGAGCTCTATGCGGCGGTCGCCGAGATCCTGGTGGCGGTTCAGCGCGCGAATCGAAAGGTGGGGGCGTAAGCCGTGGCCGTCAGTACCGTTCCGCAGACCGAATCCCCACTGAACCGCCTCCTCAAGCAGAGCGACACGGTCCTCGCCGTCATGATGGTGGCGGTGGTCCTGATGCTCATCATCCCCATCCCGGCGGCCCTCCTGGACGTGCTCCTGGTGCTCAACATCTCGGGCTCGCTCCTGATGCTGCTGATCGCGATGTACGTCTTGGAGCCGGTGGAATTCAACACGTTCCCGTCCCTGCTCCTCATCCTGACGCTATTCCGGCTATCACTCAACGTTTCGACCACCCGCCTCATCCTCAGCGAGGGCGACGCGGGGCACGTGGTCGAGGCCTTCGGCAACTTCGTCGTCCAGGGCAACTACGTGGTGGGCGTGATCATCTTCCTGATCCTGGTGGTGATCCAGTTCATGGTCATCACCAACGGTTCGGGCCGCATCTCCGAGGTCGCCGCCCGCTTCACCCTGGACGCCATGCCCGGTAAGCAGATGGCCATCGACGCCGACCTCAACTCGGGCCTCATCAACGAGGAGCAGGCCAAGGAGCGCCGCAAGAAGATCCAGCGCGAATCGGACTTCTACGGAACCATGGACGGTGCGTCGAAGTTCGTGAAGGGCGACGCGGTGGCGGGCCTGATCATCACGGCCATCAACATCATTGCGGGCATCCTGATCGGCGTCTTCCAGCGGGGAATTGAGGTCACCCAGGCCCTTCAGACCTACACCCTCCTCACCATCGGCGACGGCCTGGTCTCGCAGATTCCGGCCCTCTTGATCTCGACCGGCACAGGCATCATGGTCAGCCGCGCGGCCTCGGAGGCCAGCCTTGGCTCGGCCATCTCCAAGCAGGTCGTGGCCAACCCCAAGCCCCTCATGATCGCCGCCGGCATGCTGGTGACCATGGCGGTGGTGCCGGGGCTTCCGACCCTTCCCTTCATGGTCGTGGGCGTCGGTTTTGGCGTGCTCTCCTTCATCCTCCAGCGTACGCAAAAGGAGGCCGCGGAGAAGGCCGAAGCGGTGGCTCAGGCCGCCAGCGGCACCCCTGATACCACTCCGAAGGGCCCCGAGAACGTCATGAACCTCCTGAAGGTCGACCCCATGGAGCTCGAGATCGGCTACCGCCTGATCCCCCTGGTGGACGCCTCGCAAGGCGGAGACCTCCTGGATCGCGTCACCATGATCCGCCGGCAGACTGCCCTCAAGCTGGGCTTGGTCCTGCCGCCGATCCGGGTTCGCGACAACTTGCAACTGAAGCCCAAGGAGTACCGGATCAACCTGCGAGGCGTCGAGATCGCCCGTGGTGAGGTCCATATCGAGCACTACATGGCCATGAACGTGGGCCTGGCCATCGAGGAGATCGACGGCATCCCCACCACCGAGCCGGTCTTCGGCCTGCCGGCGGTCTGGATCACCGAGGACAAGAAGGAGCGCGCGGAGATGGCGGGTTACACCGTCTTCGACGCCTCGTCGGTCATCGCGACCCACCTCACCGAGGTGATCAAGGCCCATGCGCCCGACGTTCTCACCCGCCAGGATACGCAGGCCCTTCTGGACAACCTCAAGGAGGAGTCCCCGGCAGTCGTCTCCGAACTCGTGCCGGATCTCCTGGGCATCGGTGACGTGCAGCGGGTGCTGCAGAACCTCTTGGCCGAGCGGGTCTCCATCCGCGACCTGCTGCCGATCATGGAGGCGCTGGCGACGCATGCGCGCCTGACCAAGGATCTCGATACGCTGACCGAGCATACGCGTCAGGCCCTGGCACGCTCGATCTGCAAGTCCGTCCTGGCGCACGACGGCTCCTTGCCCGTCATCACGCTCGATCCCAACCTCGAGATGGTCCTGGGGAACGCCATCCAGCATACCGAGCAGGGGGCGTTCGTCTCGCTGGAGCCGGGTGCGGCCGGCCGCCTGGTGCGCAACGCCGCCGAGGTCGTGGAGCGGGTGATGGCGCAGGGCCACCAGCCCGTGGTCTTGTGCTCGTCGAAGGTGCGTCTGGTCTTCAGGCGCCTGATCGAGCGTAAGCTACCCAACTTGACGGTGATGGCCTACAATGAGGTCATTCCACCGTCCTTGGACGTACGCTCTCTGGGCGTGATCACGCTCTAACCATGGGGGAAAGTGGTCGTGACGCCTGAACTCAATCCGGGACAAATCGTCGACATCGTCATGTCAGTGGGCGATCGCCCGCGTCGCCTCTCGACGCGCATCCTCGAGGTCGGCCCTCAGGGGTTTGCGATCTTCCGCCCCATGGAGGACGGAGCCCCGATCGCGATCGGCGACAGCGTCGAACTTACCTTCCCGCGTGGGAACGCCATCTGGACGCTTAATTGCCCGGTTCGGGCCACGATCTCGATGCGGATCGACCTCGCTTACCCGGAGCCCGAGGAGATCCAGCGGGTCCAGCGCCGCGAGCACCTGCGGGTGGCGATGACCATGCCCACGGATTATCAGGTCGGCCTTGAGTCGAAGTTCAGCCGGCCGCGCCAGGGCGTCCTCCAAGACCTCTCGGGGGGCGGCTGCCTCTTACTCCTCGGCGAAGAAGTCCACTACGGGGCGGTCCTCCGGGTCCACCTCTCCATGGAGGAGTACGGCCACATGGAGGTCTCCGGCCGGGTCGTTCGGGTCACCCCTGCTGAGCGCCGCAAGGGGGGCCGCTGGCATGTCGCCGTCGAATTCTATCCCATCGCCGAACGGGACCGCGATCGCCTGGTCAAATTCGTCTTCAACAAGCACCGCGAGGAAGTCATTCGCTTGAAGCAACGGGTGCGCTGATTTGCAGGACGAGTTTCTGATCTTCAAGCGGCAGATCGCCCCCTGGGTGAAGGTGGATCTGGATCAGTACAAGCCGCGCCAGATGGAGCGCCGGATCCGCTCGATGATGACCCGGGCCAAGCTCGATACGCTCGAGGCCTACTACGAGCTCTTGAAGGCCGATCCCAACCGCCTCCAGGAGTTTATCGACGGCTTGACCATCAACGTCTCGGAGTTCTTCCGCAACCCCGAAAAATTCGACGAACTCGAACGAGACGTCCTCCCCGACCTGCTGTCCCGCTTCAACCGCCTGCGCATCTGGAGCGCCGGCTGCTCGTCGGGAGCCGAGCTTAGCTCGGTCGCCATCGTGCTCGACCGGCTCAAGGCCCTCGACCGGGCAGAGCTGATCGGCACCGACCTCGACCGCGGCATCCTGGAGCGCGCGAGCGAAGGCTTGTACCTGCCTTATGAACTCAAGAACGTCTCCGATGCCGACCGGGAACGCTACTTCGACCCGGTCGAGGGACGGGGAATCGAGCCCGGCACCCTCCGCTTGCGCCCGGAGTGGCTGCGCCGCCTCACCTACAAGCCTCAGAACCTTCTAGAGGATCCGGCGCTCTCGGACTGCCACGTGATCCTCTGTCGAAACGTGGTCATTTACTTCACCCAGGAAAGCAAGGACAAGCTCTATCGCGCCTTCTACCAAGCTCTCGAGCCCGGGGGGATCCTCTTCATCGGGGGGACCGAGCGGATCCTCGATTATCGCGACGTGGGCTTCTCGCAGCCGCGCCCCTTCTTTTATCTCAAACCGATGAGCGGAGGATCAGCCTGATGAACCCGATCGATCCTTCTCCCTACCTGAGCCTCTTCATCGAGGAGGCACGGGAGAACCTGGCAGCGCTCAACGAGAAGATTCTCATGCTCGAGGCCGAAGACCATTCCCGTGCGGTCCTCGACGAGATCTTCAGGGCCGCCCACACGGTCAAGGGAATGTCCGCTACGATGGGCTTCGAGGGCATCGCGGAGCTGACGCATGCCATGGAAGGCGTGCTCGACGCCTTGCGCGCGGAGCAGATTCCCCTGGACGTCGACGTGATCGATCTCCTCTTCGCCTGCGTCGACGCGCTGACGACCTCGCTGGAATCGGTGGCCCAAGGGGGGCCCGACACGGTGGACCCCGCCCTGACCGCTCGGGTCGCGGGCCTGCCCACCGAGGAGAAAGCGCCCGCAACCCCGGACCCGGGGCTGGCGCTGCCGGAGCTCGATTCCTTCGAGCGGACCGTGCTGGCCGAGGCCCAGGCCAAGGGTTATAGGGCCTACTGGGTGAAGATCCGCCTCCAGGCGGGCTGCCTCTTGAAGGGCGTCCGCGCGTACATGGTCCTCACCTCCTTGGAGCAAGGGGGCGAGATCATCAAGGCCGTTCCCTCGGTCCCCGAGCTCGAGGAAGAGCGTTTCGAGCAGGATTTCGCCCTCATGGTGGTCAGCCAGGAGGACGGGGCGAAGCTCAAGGAGCGGGTACTCGACGTCTCGGAAATCGAAGAGGTCGAGGTCAGCGCGATTGCGGAGCTTCCCTCCGAGGCTCCGGCGCTGGCTGCCCCCCCGATAGAACTTCAAGCCCCGGTGCCTCAAGCTGCCCTCGAGGTGCCGGTCGTCCAGCCGGTGGCCCCAGCGCCGCCGCCCGCGCGGCCGTTGCTGAGCAAGGCGTCGAGCGAGCCGGAAGCCAAGCCTGCCGAGGCAAGCCCCGCCAAGTCCAACCAGACGGTCCGCGTCCCGACCGACCGTCTCGATCGTCTGGTCAACCTGGTGGGAGAGCTCGTGATCGACCGAAACCGCCTAGTGGAGAACGGGGGGAAGGTTCCCGAACTCTCCGAGACGATTCGCCATATCGGCTCGGTGATTTCCGAACTTCAGAACGTGGCCATGAAGCTGCGCATGACCCCGGTCGAGCGCGTCTTCAACCGCTTCCCGCGCATGATCCGGGATCTCTCCCGCGAACTCGGCAAGGACGTCCACCTGCAAATCGAAGGCCAGGAAACCGAGCTCGATCGGCTGGTCATCGACGAGATCGGCGAACCCCTGGTCCACCTCCTGCGCAATGCGATCGATCATGGCATCGAGGAACCGGCGGAGCGCGAGGCCTCCGGCAAGCCCATGACCGCCACGGTCCGGCTCTCGGCCCGTCACGAGGGGAATCACGTCATCATCGAGGTGGCGGACGACGGCCGCGGCATCGACGCCCAACGGGTCATCGCCTCGGCGGTTTCCAAGGGAGTGATCACCGAGGACGAGGGCGCGCGTCTCACCGAGAAGCAGGCCTACGACCTGCTCTTCGCTCCGGGCTTTTCGACCCGTGAGACCGCCAACGCCATCTCCGGCCGCGGGGTCGGGATGGATGCGGTCAAGAGCAAGGTCGTGAGCCTCGGAGGCGCCGTCGAGGTCGACTCCGTGCTGGGCGCTGGCTCGACCATGACCGTCATGCTGCCGCTGACGTTAGCCATCATCCAGGCGATGCTGGTCGAGGTGGGGGAGACCATCCTGGCCCTGCCGCTCTCCTTCATCGACGAGGCTCTCGATCTCGCCGAGCTTTCCGTGCAACGGGTGCAGGACTCTGAAATGGTCGTCCTGCGCGGACAATCGCTGGCCTTGATCCGCTTGGACCAGGCGCTGGGCCTGTCTCCGGCCCCTTCGACGGCAGAAGAGGCCGTGGTCGTGGTGCGGATCGGGAGTAAAAAAGCCGGGTTGGTGGTAGATAAATTACAAGGACAACAAGAAGTGGTCATCAAACCCATTAGCCGGCTAGTGGGGAAACTCGACCACCTGAGTGGGGCCGCGATCCTCGGGGATGGGCGTTTGGCGCTCATCCTGGACGCGGCCACGCTGGTTTAGGAGGCCTCATGGACATTACCGCCCTCAGCACCTTGCAGCTCGATGCGCTGCGCGAGGCCGGCAACATTGGGGCAGGACATGCGGCCACCGCCCTCTCGAAGCTCCTGCGCCAACGGATCCTCATGGCGGTCCCCAAGGCGTCGGTCTTGCCCTTGACCGAGGTCAACGTCATGGTGGGGGGCCCCGACACGCTCGTCTGGGCGATCTACCTCCAGATCGAGGGCCAGGTCAACGGACATATGCTCTTCCTGCTTCCCTATGACCATGCCACGCTGCTGGTAGACCTGGTGATGGGCTATTCGCTCGGAAAGACTCCCGAAATCGACGAGATGGGTTCGTCCATCCTTTGCGAGGTGGGCAACGTGCTCACGGCGAGCTACCTGGTCGCGTTGAGTGCGCTGACCAAGCTGGACATGCAGGTCTCCGTGCCTCACCTGGCCTCGGACATGGCCGGTGCCGTCCTGGACGCGGTGGTAGCCGAGCTCGCGGTCGCCTCCGATCGGGTCCTGGCCCTCGAGACTGAGTTCTCGGCCGAGCACGGCGGCCCGCTCAAGGGCTTCATGTTCATGCTGCCCACCCCGGACTCCCTGGAGACGCTCCTCCAGGGCATGGGGATGATGGGCCGGTGACCACGGGGACGCTGGCTCACGTCGGCATGTCCGAGATCACGCTTTCGGATTCACCGAAAACGTCCTTCGTCGTGCCCGGTCTGGGCTCCTGCATCGCGCTGGTCCTTTACGAGCCCGGCCTCCGCTTGGCGGGCATGGCGCATGTTCTCTTGCCGGACAGCTCGCAGGCCGCTTCGGTCGAGGCTCCCGGGAAGTTCGCCGACACGGCTGTGCCGCGCCTGATCGCAGATCTCGTCGCCCGCGGGGCGAAGCCCGGCGCGCTGGTCGCCAAGATGGCCGGCGGCGCGCAGATGTTCAAGGGAGGGCCGAGCCTGAGCATCGGAGAACGCAACATCGAGGCGGTCACCCGGGCCCTATCGGCCTCCCAGGTTCCCCTGCTCGCCTCGGACGTCGGAGGGACGCTGGGTCGTTCCATCCGCTACGAAGTTGCGACCGAGCGCTTTTTCGTGCGCCGTCGCCTGGGGCCGGAGATGGTGCTGGAATGAACGGGCGCAGCTGGACCTTGGTCCTGGCAGTCCTTTGCGGCTTCGCCACGGCCTTCCTTGCCCTCTTTGCCGACCTCTCGGAGGGGGCCTTCTTGGTCCGGGTCAGCATCGGCCTTCTGGTCGGCGCCGTGGTAGGACTGGGCTTGGACGCCTTGCTCACGACGGCAGGCTCCCGTCCGCCCCAGCCGGCGAAGGGCCGCGTGGTCGATTTCACGATCAACGAAGCGAGCCCCGCCGACACGTTCGTGCCCACCGACCTGGCGAAGGCGGCGCGGGTGGTCCAGCAAATGGTGCGAGACGAGTAGGCTCGCTTCGTCCCGGCGGCGATAGTTGCACGCAAGCGGGTACAATAGGGCCATGGCCGTCAACGAACTCTGGACAAAGTTCAAAAGCACCCAGGATGCCGCCGCGCGCGAGCAACTGATCCTTCAGTATGCTCCGCTGGTGCGCTACGTGGTCGGCCGCATGGCCGTCACCTTGCCTGCGACGGTCGACCAGGAGGATCTCAATGGCTACGGCGTGATCGGCTTGATCCACGCCATCGAGCGTTTCAGCCCCGAGCGGGGGGTGAAGTTCGAGACCTTCGCCATCACCCGGATTCGCGGGGCGATCATCGACGAGCTGCGCAGCCAGGACTGGGTGCCGCGCTCGGTGCGCTCGCGGGCGCGCGAGCTGTCGACGGCGATCGCCCAGCTCGAGGCCGAGCTTTCCCGGGCGCCCTCCGAAGAGGAGATTGCCGCCGCCATGGGCCTCAGCCTGATGGAGCTTCACGCTATCCAGGGGGAGGCGACCTCTCCGTTCCTGTCGCTGGATGAATTGGTCCAGGTCGGGGATGACGGCCAAAGCGTCACCTGGCTCGACACCCAGGTCGACGACAAGCCGGGGCCCTCCGCCCAGCTCGAGGAGACGGAGTTCGTCGATCAGATGGCCCAGGCGATCGACGCGCTGCCCGAGCGCGAGCGCCTCTTGCTCTCCCTCTACTACCATGAAGGCCTGACCCTCAAGGAGATCGGCGCCGTCATGGGAGTCTCGGAATCGCGGGTCTGCCAGCTGCACACGCAAGCGGCCCTTCGCCTCCGCACCCAGTTGAATCGCTACCTCGGAGTGGAAGACGGCGGTAAGAAACCCCGCAATCGATCGAAGACGGTTTCTCATGGCTCATGACGCGACTCAGATCCTGACCTTCTACCTGGGAGCCGAGGAGTACGGCCTCCCGCTCGTCCAGGCCCGGGAGATCCTCGGCCTGGCTCCCACCACCCCGCTGCCGAAGGCCGCCAAGCACGTCGTGGGCCTGATCAACCTGCGCGGGGAGATCCTTCCCGTCTTCGATCTGCGTCTGCTCTTCAAGCTGCAGAGCAAGGCCCAGCAGGGCGAGCAGGATTGCATCCTGGTGGCGGAGACCCAGGGAGAGTCGTTCGGCCTCAAGGTCGACGGCATGCACCAGGTCCTCACGCTCACCGCGGATCGGATCGACCCTCCTTCCGACGCCCTCAGGGACCGCTCGTCGGCCATCTCGGGGCTGGCCAGGGTGGGCAACCGCCTGGTCATCCTTCTCGATTGCGCGAGCCTCTTCTCGGAGGACGAGGTCCTCGACGTCGGGGAGTTCGCCGAAGCGGGTCGCTCCAAGCGCGACGCCTGAGGGCCCCTGAGTGATCGACGCCTTCACCCTCTGGATTGCCGCGCCCGAGCGCGGCCTCAAAGCCTCCGAGCTCGAGCGGACGCTCGCCGAAGTCCTTTCGGGACGCCCGCTCCGCTGGGCCATCACCGCATGTGAGGATGGGCGCTTCCTCGTGGAAGGGGCCGTGATCCGGTGAGACCCTTCATCGCCATCCAGATCGTCCCGACCGGGATCGGCTGCGAGGTGGGCGGGTTCGCGGGCGACGCCACTCCCGCCACCAACCTGCTGGCCTCGGCTTGCGATCTCGTGCTCACGCATCCCAACGCCGTGAACGCGGCGGTCATGTACCGGGCTCGTCCGAATGTCCTCTACGTCGAAGGCCATGCCCTCGATCGCTTTGCCCTGGGAGAATGGGTGCTGCGTCCCGTCCGCTCCAACCGGATCGTCATGGTGATCGATCGCGCCGTGGCGGACGATCCGCAGGCCATGACCCGCATCACCAACGCGGCCAACGCGGCGCGAACCGTGGCGGGAGTCGATCTGCTCGGCTGGGTGCCGACGGAGGCGCCCCTCGATCTGCGCTTGAGCGCAGGATCGTTCGGCGCGACCCATGGGGAGATCTCCAACCCGGACATCCTCCTGGAGGCGGCCCGGAAGGCGGTGGAACGGGGAGCCGAGGCGATCGCCCTCGTGGCCCGCATGCCCGAAGTCCCCACGGAGCTCGCCGAGGCCTATTCCCAGGGTACGGGTCCCGATCCGATCGGGGGTCTGGAGGCGGTGCTTTCCCATCTGGTGGTCGATGCGCTCATGGTGCCTTGCGCCCATGCCCCGTACGAGCCCTTCGAAGAGGAGGGGGTCGTGGATGCGCGGGTGGCCGCCGAGACCATCGGCTTGACCTTCTTGCCGTGCATCCTGGAGGGCCTGGCCCGGGCTCCGCGCTACTTGCCCCGATCCGAGGCAATGCCGGGAGATCTGGCGATCGCCGGAGTGGACGCCGTGGTGGCGCCCGAAGCCGCTTGCGGTGGCATTCCGATGCTCGTGGCCGCGGAGCGGGGCATCCCGCTGATCGCGGTGAAGTCAGGGGTATCGGCTTGCCGGGTGACTCCCGAGCAGCTTGGCTTGCCGGTGCTTCCGGCGGAGGGCTACCTCGAGGCCGCAGGCTTGCTGCTGGCCCTCAAGGAGGGCCTTAGCGTCGAGACACTGCGTCGCCCGGTCCCCGATCTCCGTTCCCTTTGATCGAGAGTTAGCCCCCGCGGCTTGAGGTTAGTTAAGCGACGCTGACCTGTTGCAACGACACTCGAGCGAGTGACAGCAAGAAGGCCCCCGGAAACGGGGGCCTTCTTGCTGTCTGAATTAGAAGTTGTTCTGTCCGGCTTGCTGCAGCCGCGAGGGGGCGAACTTCTGGACGCGGTTGTTGTTGGTGTCCGAGACGTAGATGTAGCCGTCCTTGTCGATGTCGATCGAGTGGGGCGAGTTGAACTTGCCGTTGGCCTGACCCATCGCGCCGAACTCCGAGAGGAAGGAACCGTCGTGGTTGAAGCGCTGGACCCGGTTGTTGCCACGGTCGACCACGTAGATCTCGCCGTTGCGGTTGTCGATGGCCAGGTCGGTGGGATCCGAGAAGTGTCCACCCTGGCGGCTGGTGCTGGTGTAACCGAAGTACATCACCAGGCGACCGTAAGCGTCGAACTTCTGGATGACCTTGCCGGCGCCGGCGTTGGCGTCGATGACGTAGACGTTGTCGTTGCCGTCGACGGCGATGCCGCGCAGACCGGTCGAGAACTGGCTCTCCAGCTTGAGCTGGGCGTTGTTGGGGTTGAGAGCCGGGTTGGCGCGGTCCTGAGCGAAGAACTTCACCTGGTTGTTACCGGCCGACGAGACTCCGAAGAGACCGGTCCGCAGGACCGCGACGTCGTAAGGCTTGTCGATGCCTGCGAATTCGTTGGTGTTGGCAGCCGGGGGAATGAACTTGCCGGTCAGGTCGTACTGGCGGATGGGGTTCGAGCCCTTGCCGGGGTCCGAGATGAAGAGGTTGCCGCCCTTGTCGACCGCGATGCCTTGGGGATCGTCGAGGTCGTTGATGAAGAGGTTGCCGCCGAACTTATCCTGGAGACCGCCGCTGAGGTTGAACTTGCGGACGCCCCAGACGCGGAGCCAGGGAATGTTGATGGTCGAGTTGACGGGGTAGGACTCGTAGGTCACCACGTGAAGGAAGTTGTTGGTGTTGTCGATGGTGATGCCGCGGGGACGGTTGAGGTTGCCGAAGCTCATCACGAAGGAGTTGGGCACCGCATCCATCTGGTGGGCGATCTTGATCTCGGGGGAGGTCACGGTGGTGCCGGCGAGGACGTCCACGACCACGTCGCCGTAGGAGGCGAGGTAGGTGTAGCCCTGCTTGAAAAGGGAAAGCTTGACCTTGTTGGCAGGAACCTGGTTCAGGGTGAAGTCGCCCGAGCCATTGCTGCGGGTCGACCGGGCAGGGACGACGCCCAGCACCGAGACCTCGACGTCGGGGACGCCTAGACCGGTCCGCGAGTCAACCACGCGACCCACGATGGTGCCGGTGGCGAGCTGAGGGGTTTGCGTGAAGCCACCGCCTCCGGTGCCGCCCTGGTAGGGGTCGGGGCTGGTGTAGGGCCTGCCGCAGCCGGCAAGGAAGGATGCGGCCAGCGCCAACGCAACGATTCCGAACGTGCGACGTGCTTTCACCTTAATCACCTCATCCTTTCCGAACCGAACTTTTCACTAAGTGTTAATCCCTTTGCTTAGTTAGTTTATCGGGGGCTTGGAGGTGGATCTTGCGTCCCGTGACTTAAGTCTGGCTTAAGAGATCAGGATCCTTTGGTAAAGCCTTTTTGTCTGGCGTTTCTCGCTTCGCGCCTTACCGGCTGGACTGAGCTTCGCCACTTCGAGCGTGAACAGAAAGGGGGATCAAGCATGAAAAAAGGTCCCAGCCTAGGCTGGGACCTCTCGAAGACCAGGTTAGGTGAGGCTGGCTTCCTTGCCGAACATGGTGGCGCCATTGGTGCCATAGGCCGCATCAAGCCAGTGGGAGTACTGCGGAAGGTCGCCGCGGACGGCCGAGAAGTAGAGCTCACGCAGCTTGGCAGTGATGGGGCCCATCTTGCCGGTCCCGATGGGGCGGTGATCCGCCTCGTTGACCCAGGCGATCTGGGCGCCGGTGCCGCAGAGGAAGATCTCGTCGCAGACGTAGAGCTCCGAGCGATCGATGGCGCGGTTGATGGTCTCGAGGCCGAGCTCCTTCTGAGCCAGCTCGATGATCGAGGCGCGCGTGATGCCTTCGAGGATATCCTCGTTCTCGCCCGGGGTGATCAGCGCGCCGGCGCGAACCATGAAGAGGTTCTCGGCCGAGCCTTCGCAGACGTGACCTTGCTCGTTGAGGAAGATGGCCTCGTCGAAGCCATTGAGGTTGGCTTCGGTCTTGGCGAACGCCGAGTTGACGTAGGCGCCGACGATCTTCGCTCGGGCCGGGATCTGGTTGTCGTTGATCCGGCGCCAGGAAGAGACCCCGACCTTGAGGGGACGATCGATGTCCACGTAGGTGCCCATGGGGATCACGTAGATGCAGAGCTCATCCGTGAGGTTATGGAGCTTGACGCCCATGACGTGATCAGCCTTGTAGAGGGTCGGCCGGAGGTAGATGTCCTGGCGGTACCCGCAGCGGCGGATCAGCTCCATGGTGATCGCGCAGAGCTCCTCGACCGAGTGGGGAAGCTTGGCGTGGAGGATCTTGGCGGAACGCTCCAGACGGCGGAAGTGCGCCTCCAGGTGAAGGACGTAGAGTTCTTCCTTTTCCGCATTCCAGTAGGCACGGATGCCCTCGAAGCATCCGGTTCCGTAGTTGAAAGCGTGGGTGAGGATGTTGATATTGGCTTCTTCGAGCGGGACGAAGTCCCCCTGGAAGTAGGCGAGCTGTTGCGCCATTGTCGCTACCTTTCTCTCCGGCGCTGCGACCAGCGCCGTGGGTCACACCGTTGGGACCAGCCCAGGTGGGGGCTTTCGGCGATCCAAGATGCTCGGGAGCTAGGTTGGTCGCCCCGATACACCCATTATAATCGATCGTTCGCTTTCCGTCAGTTGCTTTCATCGAGCAGCCCCAGCGGCAGCTCAAGTGATCGCTGTGGCACCACCAGTCCGAGGTGGCGGTAGGCCTGGGGGGTAACCGTGCGCCCGCGCGGGGTTCGGCGCCAAAGTCCGGCCTGAAGCAAGTAAGGTTCGACCACGTCCTCGAGGGTGGTGACGTCCTCGGAAAGTGCCGTGGCGAGAGTCTCGATCCCGACCGGACCGCCGTCGAACTGCGTGATCACCAGCTCCAGCAAGCGGCGATCGGTCGGATCCAGCCCGAGGGCATCGATGTGAAGCTGACCGAGGGCCTCTTCGGCCACCGCAGCCGTCACTTCCCCGTTGGCACGCACCTGGGCGAAGTCTCGGACGCGCTTGAGAAGCCGGTTGGCGATGCGGGGGGTGCCGCGGGAGCGGCGGGCGATCGCCTCGGCTCCCTCCTCGCTCAGATTCACCTTGAGGATGCCGGCTGCCCGAATCAGGATGCTCGCCAGCTCGTGCGGCCGGTAGAACTCCAGCCGCTGGATCAAGCCGAAGCGATCCCGCAACGGCGCCGAGAGGGAGCCTGCCCGCGTGGTGGCGCCGACCAGGGTGAAGCGCTTGAGGGGAAGGCGCTTGATCCGAGCGGTCTGCCCCTTGCCGATCGTGATGTCGAGCGAATAGTCCTCCATGGCGGGATAGAGGATCTCCTCGGCGAGCCGGTTGAGGCGGTGGATCTCATCGATGAACAGGATGTCGCCTGGCTTGAGGGCGACGAGCAGGCCCGCCAGGTCGCGCGGCCGCTCCAAGGCGGGCGCCGAGGTGATCCGCAGCTGCGAGCCCATTTCATGGGCGAGGATCCCAGCCAGCGTGGTCTTGCCCAGCCCCGGCGGGCCATAGAAGAGAACGTGGTCGAGTGGCTCTTGGCGATGCCGGGCCGCCTCAATGGCGATCTTCAGGCCGTCCTTGAGGGATTCCTGCCCCGTGTAGTCCTCGAGGGATTGCGGGCGGAGGCTGGCTTCGAGCATGGACTCCACCGGGCTCTGGGCCGGAGAGAGCATTTCCCGCGGCTCGGGGGTGGACGGAACGATGGCCAAGGGGCGTCTCCTCTGAAACGGGGCGGATCTCCAGCCCCATTGTACCATCCGATCGCCTCGGGGTCGAACGACTGTTCCATCGGACCGAGCCGGGGAGCGACGCGCGGCCCCGGAGGGTATGCCCGCTCGCTTGTCGGGGTATAGTGGACGGGACGTCCGAAGAGAGGGAGTGAAGCATGGCGCGCGAGCGGTTCACGGTGATCGAAGGCAAGGGCACGGCCGAAGGCGAATTGGAGGTCCTCAAGGACGACGCAGAGGCCCTCCGCTACGTCGAGTCCTTGATCCAGAACGTCATGCCGGGCATGGAGGTCCTGCGCCACGCCGAGAGCCTCCTGGCTCAGGCCAATGCCAGCGGCATGCTTCCGGAGTGCTCCGGAGAAGTCGAGCGCATCGTGGCGACTCTGGCCAACGACGATCGTCTGCGCTTCGACACCAATGCCGCCCTTCACCAGTTCGACCAGCTGAAGCAGCTCTCCGAGTCCGCCTATCGCCGAAAGGGAGCGCCTCCGGGCCTGCCGCCCGGGGACATGGGACGCCTCCGCCGCCTCGGGGGCCTGGTGGCCCAGGTGCCCAAGACCTTGGCACCGCGCCTGCCGATTCCCATGATCTTCGCCGAGCCCGAGCCCCGCGCCCATGGCGAGGAAGTCGTCACGATCGACCCCGCGCTGCGCAACCCCGAGAATGTTTTCGATCTCCTGCCGCTCGCCCCGGTCGCGGTCGAGTTCGGCATCGACGTCGTGACCCTGGTCGAGCCCTCCGCAGGAGGAGATCTGATGGATCAGGTCGTCCAGATGCGGGTCGAGCTGGCCCTCGAGACGGGCTTCGTCCTGCCTGGCGTGCAGTTCCGCGACAATCTGAACCTGCGTGCCGGCGAATATCGGATCCTGGTGCGCGGCGTGCCCGTGGCAGGCGGCCACCTGGCGATCGGCTACGTGCTCGCGCTCGATCCCCCGCAGGCACTGGCCCAGCACGATCGGGCCGTGCCAAGCCACGAGCCCCTGACCGGCCAGGACGCCGTCTGGCTCCCCGAGGACATGGCCCCCCATGCGGCAGCCATGAGCTGCATGCTGCTGCTTCCCCAGTCGGTTATCCTCCAGCACCTGCGGGCGGTGGCCAAGGGCCATGCCTGCGAGATCCTCAGCTACGACGAGGTCGAGCTGCTTCTCGAAAAGGTCGCCATGAGAGCCCCTGCGGTGGTACGCCTCGCCCGAGAATCCTACGACCTCAGCGAGATTCACGCCGTGTTGGCCGAACTCCTGCGCCAAGGCAAGTCGATCCGAGATCTTCCGCTCATTTTGCAACGCCTGTGCTTGCGGCGCCGGGTGGCCGAGGAGCCGACGCAGCTCGTCTCCGACCTCGGGCTCTAGCCCGAAGCGGAGGGGCGGCCGTAGCGCCCAGACCGAAGATTTTGTAAAGTTCCCTGAGAACATCGAAGCCGGTAGGGGGCCCCTGGCCCCCGCCTTGGTTTTCCTGGGTCGCGCCGAAGGGACGACACGCATGAGCGCGCGCTGCAATCCTCGTTACGTCCGAGGACTGCATCTTGCCGCCCGCATCGCAAGCCTCGGGGTCTTGGCGCTCGGCGCCGCGATGCTCATCGGCTGGCTGATCGGGCACCCCGCCCTTAGAGACCTGCCTTCCGCCTGGGCTATGCATCCGCTTACCGCCCTGACCTTCCTTTTGCAGGGGGGAGCGTCCTGGCTTCAACAAGGCGGGCCTGTCGGCGGGCGATCGATTCGCTGGGCCCGCGCCATGGCGCTACTTGCCGTCGCCTTGGCCAGCTGCGAGCTCACGGGACACCTGAGCGGAGCGAGCGTCGAAAACTGGCTCCACCGCGCCCCACTGGGCCGCTTCCTGCCGGAGGGGCTCATGGCCCCCAATACGGCCTTGGCCATGGTCTTCATGGGCGTTAGCCTCTTACTTTTGCCCTCGACGTTCCCGCGCTTATGTCGATTGGCCCAGACCATGGCGATCGCCGCCATGGTCGTCGCTTTTCTCCCTGCGGTGGGCTACCTCTTCCAGATCGCCACCTTCACGCGCCTGAGAGCCGGCTACAACCCCATGGCGGCGACCTCGGCGCTCGGGTTCTTGTTCGCGGGTGCGGCGGTCTTGGCCTCGCACCCCGAACGGACCTTCATGGCCTTGCTTTGCAGCGATCGCCTGGGAGGCCGGATGCTACGCCGCTTGCTTCCCGCCCTCGTGCTGGCCCCCATCCTGTTGGGCTTGCTCGGCATCTGGGCGCAGCGGGCCTGGGGTTTCGACGCACCGTTTGGCATCGGCTTGATGGTGACGGGGCTGGTCGTCTTCACCACGTCCTTGCTCTGGTGGCACTCGAGCATTTTTGAACGCCTCGAGGCCGCCTTAAGCGATAGCGAGACCAAGCTTCGTACCCTCATCGACGCGTCGCCGGACGTCATCATGATTCGCGATCGCGAGGGCCGTTACCTCCTGGCGAACCCCGCCTTCGGCCGGATGGTCGGATTGCCGGTCTCGGGGATCCTCGGCCGAACGGACGATGCGATCTTCGAGCCGGCGACGGCCCGCCGCATCCAAGAACACGATCGGCGCGTGATCGCCTCGGAATCCCCGCTGAGCGACGAGATCGCGATTCGCACCCCGGCCCGGGAAGATCGCATTTACGACAGCTCCAAGTACCCCTACTATGCTCCCGACGGGACGCTAAGCGGCGTGATGGCCATTTCGCGGGACATCACCGAGCGCAAGCGGCTCGAAGCCCAGCTCCGAGGGCAGTATGAGAAGTTGAAGGAGCTCGACAAGCTGAAGGGGGACTTCGTGAATGCCGTTTCCCATGACTTGCGCTCGCCCCTCACGTCGATCCTGGGCTATGCGGAATTCCTGGAGGACGAGATCGGCGGGGCGCTCACGCCGCAGCAGCAGGAGTTCGTGTCCCAGATCGAGAAGAGCACGAAGCGATTGGAGGGGATGGTGACCGATCTCTTGGATTTCGCAAGGCTGGATGCCGGCACCTTCCGACTTCACTGCGAGGAGGCGGACCTGGTGGGGCGGATCCGGGATCTGGTCGACAGTCTCCGGCCCCAGGCGGAGGAGCATCGCTTGACGCTTCAGACCGAGCTTCCGGGTGAGCCGCTCATGCGGGTGCTGGATCCGCAGCGGATCGATCGCGTGCTAGCCAACTTGATCGGGAACGCGCTGAAGTTCACGCCTGAGGGCGGGCGCATTCTGGTAAAGCTTGCCGAGGACGGCGAGGGCTTGCTCTGCGAGGTGACGGATACGGGCATCGGCATCGCGCCCGAGGATCTTCCCAAGCTCTTCCAGCGCTTCACCCAGCTGGAGGCCGGGGCGCGGATGAAGGCGGGGACGGGCCTGGGCCTCAGCATCAGCAAGGCGCAAGTCGAGGCGCATGGTGGGTGGATCGGGGTGCGGAGCGCTCCGGGGAAAGGAAGCACCTTCTGGTTTCGGCTGCCGTACGGAGTTCCGCCACAGTGCCGGAGGGAGTCGCGGGCGAGTTAGCGCCCGCGGCTGTTGCGAAAGGCAGCGAGCATCAGCCGTGAAGCGCCTGATTAAGGGGCGGATGGCCTTGCTCACTGACCTGCAGCAACGAAGAACGCTCTAAATCTCGCTGAGCCGCTCGATGGCCGAGCGGATGGCGTCCTCGATGGAGGTGCCGGGGGAGAGCTTGGCGAGGGCGGCGCCGATCTCGTCGGGATCGTAGCCGAGGGAGAGCAGGGCCAGTTCGGCCTCCTGAAGCTCCGAGCTGAGGCTCGAAACGCCAAGGGTGGCGGGTGCGCCCAGCGCTTCGCGGAAGGCCGTGCGCTTGGCGGTGAGTTTCTCTTTGAGTTCGAGGATGAGGCGCTCGGCGGTCTTCTTGCCGATGCCGGGGGCCTTGGCGAGGCGCTTGGCGTCGGCAGTGGCGATGGCGGTGACGACGTCCGAGGCGCTCATGCCCGAGAGGATGCCCAGGGCGGTCTTGGTGCCGACACCGGAGACGGAGGTGAGCATCAGGAAGAGCTCGCGCTCTTCGAGCGAGGGGAAGCCGTAAAGGAGCATGGCGTCCTCGCGGTGGGCGAGGTAGGTGTAAAGGGTGACGCTTTGGCCTTCGGGGGGAAGGTCGCGAAGCTGGCGCGCCGAGAGGAAGACCTGGTAGCCGACGCCTTGGACGTCGAGGATGGCGTAGTCGTTGCCGAGGTGGGCGAGCGTGCCCTTCAGGGAGATGATCACGGCGCGAGCTCCGTTTCGAAGGCGTCGACGTCGTCCGGAGCGCCTCCACCCTGGAGGAACTGGACGTGGGTGAGGGCGAAGGCGAGGGCGTCGGCGGCGTCGTCGGGCCGGGGGATGGAGGGGAGGTCGAGCATGTCGCGGACCATCTCTTGGATCTCGAGCTTTTGGGCGCGGCCGTAGCCGGTGATGGTCTGTTTGACCTGCATCGGGGTGTACTCGGCCAGTTTGCAGCCTGCCTGGTGGGCGGCCAAAGTCAGGACGCCGCGGGCTTGGGCCACGGTGATGACGTTGGTGACGTTACGGAAGGCGAAGAGTTTTTCGATGATGACGACGCCAGGTTTGTACGTGGCGAGGAGCTCGCGGGCATCGTCGTAGATGATGCGCAGGCGTTCGGCCATGGGCAGATTGGGCGGGGTTTTGATGACTCCGAAGGTGACCATCGTGGAGTGGAAGTCCCCGTCGACGTCGATGACGCCGTAGCCGACGGTGGCGGTCCCTGGGTCGATGCCGAGCAAGCGCATGGGCTTATGATAGGCGCCTGGGATAGCCTTGGCAAGGTGGAGATGCGGGGAGCTTGACCGAGGTTAAGCACTTTGTTACGATGGATGCAAAGTTTTCCCCCTGCTCCCCGGCCCGTCGCGGGCCCCAGAATCGAGACCCCAGCAGGGATCGATGGGCCGATGAACGGTCGGGTCGAGCGCCGGCACCGTCTCCCCCCTTTTGGCAGGTGGCCGTTCCTGGAGGGTTCCCCCCCTCTCCGGTCCTTGCTCACAGCGACACATAGGAAGTCTTTGTGAAAAGAGAAATCGTATTCAGCGAGGCTGATGACCTGGCCGTTGTCTTCGAGAACGGCCGCGCCGTCGAGTTCGTGATGCGTCAAGGCGACCAGTTGGTCGGTGACATCATCCTCGGACGCGTCGAATCGGTCGTCCCCGCAATCGAAGCCGCATTCGTCAACATCGGTCACGACAAGAACGGGTTCATCCATCTCGCGGATCTGCCGCAGATGCAGGGCCCCAAGCGCAAGAGCAAGACCCCCAGCGTCAAGCCCGGCGAGAAGCTCGTCGTCCAGATTGCCAAGGCACCGACCGGTACCAAGGGAGCCCGCCTGACGGGGCGCCTTTCGATTCCCGGTCGGTTTTTGGTTTTCGTGCCCCATGACAACCGGGTCTGCTTGTCCCGGATGATCACGGACGGCAAGGAGCGGGATCGGCTTCGGGCGATCGCCTCCGAGCTCAAGGACCCCGGCCACGGCCTGATCGTTCGCACCGAGGCCGCCGGCGCCACCGAGGCCGAGTTGCGTCGCGATATCCAGGAGCTCCTTGAGCGCTGGACCGACATCCTTCACCAGGCTCAGATGAGCCAGCCCCCGGCTCTCCTGTACCGGGATCAGGATCTCCTGACCCGCGTGCTGCGCGATCGCCTCACGGCGGACACCGAGCGCGTGGTCTTCGATTCCGAGGCCGCTTACCAGCGCGCCAAGTCCATCCTCCAGGGCTGGATGCCCGAGATGGTCGGCAATCTCCAGGTCTACCGCGGCCGCACTCCCCTGATCCAGCAGTACCGGATCCCCCTGGAGTTCGAGAACGCCCTCAAGCCCGCCGTGCGCCTCCCCTCGGGCGGCTCGATCGTCATCGAGGCCACCGAGGCCCTCACGGTCATCGACGTCAACTCCGGCAAGCTCACCTCGTCCAAGAGCCTCAACGAGACCGTGCTCCGCACCAACCTCGAGGCCGCCGTCGAGATCGCGCGCCAGATTCGCCTCCGTGACATCGGCGGCATCGTGATCGTCGACTTCATCTCGATGGACTTCGCTGCCGACCGCCAGAAGGTGATCGCGCACTTCAACGAGGCCTTGGCCCCGGACAAGTCGCGCCCGCAGATCACCTCCGCCTTCTCGGAACACGGCCTGCTGGAGCTGTCGCGCCGCCGTCAGGGCCAGAGCATCCTGGAGCAGCTCACCCATCGCTGCCCCGAGTGCCAGGGTCTCGGCCGCGTCCGCAACGAGGTCACCCCCTTCGAGATCCGCATGCCCCTGCCCGAGCTCAAGCCCGAGACCACCGAAGAGCAGGCTGAGATCCTGGTCGAGGAGCTCGTCGAAGAGCCCGTCATCGAGCGCCTGGGCATCGAAGAGCCCACCACCACCGAGGAGGCCGAGGAAGAGCGCCGGGGTCGCCGTCGCCGCCGTCGTCGTCGTCGCGGTCGTGGACCTGGCGAGGAGGGTCCGGAAACCGGCCTGGTCGAAGAGCCCACGACCACCGAGGAGACCTTCGAAGAGGAAGACCTGATGCTCGAACCCTTCGAGCTCGAGGAGGCCCCCGAGGTCGCCCCGGTCCAGGAAGCTGCCCCCCGCGAGCGCTACGGCCGCGAGGGACGCCGCGAGCGCCGGGAGCGCCCGACGCGGGAGCGTCCGGTTCGCGAAGAGCGTCCCGTCCGTGAGGAGCGTCCGGTTCGCGAGGAGCTGCCCGCCACCGAGGAGTTCGCGATGCTCGAGGAGCTCGAGGAGCTTCCCGTCTCCGCCCCCGTGGCCCGTGAGGACCGCGAGGAGCGCGGCGAGCGCCAGCGCCATCGCCGTCGCGAGCGTCCGGTGCGTGAGCGTCCCGCTCGTGAGGAAGCTCCGAGCCGGGCTTACGAGCCCGCTCCGGCTCCCCGTGTCGAAGCCCCGGCTCCCGCGCCGGTCGCTCCGGCTCCGGTTGCCCCGGCTCCGGCCGAGGCCGCCGCTGAGGTGACCACGGTTCGTCGCCGGGAAGGCCGTACCCGCGTTCCCCAGCGTCCTCGGGCTCGCCTCGTCGAGGTGGCTCCCGGCCTGCTGGTCGCCGCGGATGAGGTCGCCGAGCTCGAGCCGGTCGTGACTCCGGAAGCCGAAGCTCAGCCCGAGGTCCTCGAGACCGCGTTGATGCCGACCGTCGAGACCATGGAGGCCGAGGTCGTCGATGCCGCCAAGGCCGAGGCGGCAGCGCCCGAAGCCGCCGAGGCTGCGCCTGCCGAAGAGGAAGCCGTCGAGACGGAGACCGCCGAGCCCAAGCGCCGGGCAGCCACCCGTCGCCGGACTCCCTCGCGGACCCGGACCACCAAGGCGTCTGCCAAGGCGGAAGCCCCGGTTGAAGCGCCCGTCGAGGCAGAGGTCGAAGCGCCCGTCGTGGCCGCCGAACCCGAGGCTCCGGCGGAGACCGCTGCGGTCGAGGCGGAAGAGGCCCCCGCGCGGCCGACCCGCCGACGGACCACCCGGACGTCCACCCGGACCCGGAAGACGACCGTCACCGAGTAAGACCTGACGCGGGGCCCTACGGGGCCCCGCGCCTTTTTGATTGAGACCATTGACGTGGCTGAACCCCTCGAAGAAGATTCCCCCCAAACCCTGATCGTTCCGCCCGAAGCCAAGGGAGAGCGTCTGGATCAGTACCTGAGCGCTCAGCTGGAAGGCGTCTCGCGCTCGCGCCTCCAGGACCTGATCGCGGAAGGCCAGGTCACGGTCAACGGCAAGGCACCCAAGCCGAGCCTGAAGCTGCGGGGCGGGGAGAGCATCGACGTCACGATTCCGCCCCCCGAGGAGATGAGCCTCGCCCCCGAGGCCATTCCCCTGGACGTGGTCTACGAGGACTCGGATCTCTTGGTGGTGAACAAGCCGCAGGGCATGGCGACCCACCCGGCGCCGGGAAGCCTTTCGGGAACCCTCGTCAACGCCTTGCTGGCCCATTGCGTCGACCTCTCGGGGATCGGCGGGGTGACCCGGCCCGGCATCGTCCACCGCCTGGACAAGGATACGTCCGGCCTGCTGGTGGTGGCCAAGAACGACCTCGCGCATCAGCGCCTCTCGGCGCAGATTGCGGCGAAGACGGCGACTCGGCAGTACCTGGCGGTCATCATGGGGACGCTTTCGACCCCGGAAGGCAAAATCGACGCTCCCATCGGAAGGCATCCCTCCCAGCGGATCAAGATGGCGATCGTCGAGGGTGGGCGTCACGCCGTGACCCACTGGCGGGTGCTCGAAGAGTTCCATGCCCCGGGACGCGCTCCCGCGAGCCTGGTCGAGCTCACGCTGGAGACCGGCCGTACCCATCAGATTCGGGTGCACCTGGCGCATTTCAACCGCCCGATCGTGGGGGATCCGGTTTATGCGCCTCCGTGTCCGTTCCCGGTGAAGCTGGCGGGCCAGGCGCTACACGCGTTCCGCCTGTCCTTCGATCACCCGCGCGACGGCCGGCGACTGACCTTCGAGGCGGCGCCGCCGGAGAACTTCCAGAAGCTCCTCAACTATCTGCGTCAGGGATAACGCCCGCGTCGTCCAGCCAGAGTCCCATCTGGAGGATGTCGATCCACTGGTCGCCGATGCGCATTTCGCGGTGGAGGCGGCCTTCCTCGACGAAGCCGCGGTCGCGGTAGAGGGCGATCGCCCGCTCGTTCACATGCTGGACTTCCAGGCCGATCTTGCGGGTGATTCCGTTCCCGCGGGCCCAGGCGATCATGGTGTCGAGAAGGATTCGCCCGATGCCCCGGCTCCAGTGGGATTTGCGGATGCTCATCCCGAAGCGGCCGGTATGCCGCATGCGTTTCCAGCGCCAGCCCGTGTACATGAGCGTGCCCACGAGCTTGCCTTCCTGCTCGGCGAGCAGGAAGAGGGAGTTCGGGGCTTCCTCGTAGCGCCGGATGAGCATGCGCTCCTCCTCGCGCGTGGCGACGGACTCGCCCGGCTCGCGGCTGAGGAAGGTCGACTCCCGATCGCTTGCCTCGACATGCAGCAAAATGCTCGCAGCATCCGCCTCCTGGGCGGTTCGCACCAGGACGGGCATGTCGTTTCGGTCATGAAGTTCGATAGGGGCAATCCAGGCCATGGGGCCATTATCCCAGAAATCGCCAGGCGTTGCTTGGCCGCAATTCGCCCCATGGATTTCGGCGCGATGACGGCGGGTGGGGAGCGTATCCCTGATAGGGTGAGGGAGTGGCCCGCACGATCGGGACGAGCGAAGGAGGGACGATGCGCGTGAAGCATGTCTTGCCGCTGGCCATGGTGCTGGCCGTGGGGATGGGGGGAGCGGTCGTGGCTCAAGGCGGTGCGCCGGGGGCGAAAGCTCCCGCGAATCCGGCGCTTACCACGCAGGATATCCAGGCCTTTCAGCGAGAGGGCTCGATCGCGGCCAACCTCGAAGGAGCCTATGCGTCGGCGGTTCAGGCCCATACCGCCTCCGCCATGGGGGATGATCAGATCGCCTTGAACCAGGTCTTCGACGCCCGCACGCGCCTCATGTCCGTGAAGAACCTCAAGATCGCCGATCCGGATCTGGAGCGCTCGCTCAACGACCTGATCAACTTGACGACCCTGGCGCAGCGCCGCTTGAGCTCGCGCTCGCCGGCAGCCAACGACGCGCTCAAGGAGCTGGTGATCCGCTTCAGCCAGACCATGGCGGCCTTTCCCAAGGTTGGAGGCGGCGGAGGCGGGGGACTCCCGGCTCCCATCCTGATCCAGAAGCTCGCGCCCGAACTGGTCTCCGATGCCTATCGCTCCCTCGCGAACGCCCAGGTCGAACTGGTCCAAGGCAACACACGCATGGCCAATATTTGGCTCGACGAGGCCCAGAATCAATTGCAACAAGCCCGACAGGCGCCAGGCAGCGAGCGCATCCAGGACCTGGCCAGCGCCGTGGCTCCCGCCATCCAGGTCGCCCAGATGCAAGCCAGCCAGAACAACCCCGAGGCCTTGGCTTCGACGGGACGCGCCATCGAGCAGATGGCCAACCGCCTTCCTTCCACCCGTTAGTCTCGGGCTGCGACCCCGATGCGGGGCTCCTTTCCGGGGCCCCGCATCGCCATGAAGGCCCACGGGACCTCCATCATGCCAAGACTTAACCAAAGCTTAAGTCGCAGGTAAACAATTGACGCCTTCTTAACGCCTAAAACCCTCTTAAGCAAGGGTGGCGCCGCCCCCCGAACCTACCAAATGGTCGTTACCCCTGAGAGGAGGCTTCCCATGGCATCGATTCAGTCCGTTTCGTCCGCTTACCGGCCCCAGGCTCCGAGCGCGCTCAAGTCCGCGACTTCGGCCACCCAGGTCAAATCGGTCGCGGCTCAGGGCGTTTCCGCCAATGGCAACCTTGGCGACAACCTCAACAGCCTCTCCTCGATCGGCCGTCTCGGCAACGCTGCGCACACCGCCATCAAGGGCGGCGCCGAGGGCCTCAGCAGCGGCCAGGGCCTGCTCTCTTCCCTGAAGGGCTTCGACCTCTCGGGCGCCTTCAGCGCCGCCAAGTCGCTCGGCCAGACCGCCCTCAGCTGGGGCACCAAGTCCGCCGGTATCCAGGGCGCCATGTCGCTGGTCGTGAACGGCTACCGCGCCGCGACCAAGAAGATCTCCGTGGCCGAAGCGGGTAGCCGCGTGGTTGGAGATACCGCCAGCGGCTTCGTCGGCGGCGTCGCCGGTACCGCTGCCGCCGCCATTGGCACCGCGGCCCTGGGCATGATCGGCCTCTCGGGCGGTCTCTTGACCCTCGGTGGAGCGGCGGTCGGCATGGCCGGCTTCTTCCTCGGCGAGAAGTTCTTCAAGGAGACCGACCTCTACAAGAAGCTCAAGAGCAAGGTCAAATCCGTCCTCGATTACGGCTTCAAGCCCCTGGGCGCCTAAACAAAAGACAACGGCCCCGCTTTCGCGGGGCCTTCTCTTTTGGGTTCTACTCAGGCTTCAGCGCCACCTCGGAGTCCAGTTCGTCACGAACGCCCCCAGTCCCATGCCTCGCTCCAGGGCGCCCAGGATCCGTCCCTCGGGAGCCATGAGTTCCGGATCGAGTTCGGGAACGTCCTCGGCCAGCGTCTTCAATCCCTCGAGAACGCCAGCCTGCAAGGCTGCCAGCCAGGCCTTCCGTTCCGCATCGTCCCTCGAGATCTCGGCCCAGGCCTGGCCCGCACCGTAGCCCAGGGAGGACGCGAAGACTCGGAGCATGATCCCCTCGTCGTAGCAGGTCAGCAGCGTGAGGTGGGCAAGCGGCACGAGCACTTTTTCGCCTCTTAGGCCGCCTTCCGCGCAGGCCATGACGAAGCCCCGGATCCACGCCCGGTGCGCATGCTTGCGCTCCTTGCAGCGCTCGTCCGCCTCGAGCTCTTCCTGGACTCCCCTGACTAACTCCTCCACGATCGGAGCGAGCGCCTTCCAGTCAAGGGAGGTGCGGGCGACGTGCGTGTGCACGGCCTCGTCGAAGCCTCGCGCTTGGGGCGAATCGGCGAGGCAGCGTCTCAGGGCGTCGCGCAGGTCGCGAGCTTGGGTCATTCGTCGCCTCCTAGAAGTAATAGGACGTTCCGAGCATCACGGAGTTGCCGGGGAAGGTTCGGCCGGGCTCGTTGGAGGTCGCTTGGTCCCGGCGGTAGCTGGCCCGCAGGTAGGTGCCCTTCCAGAGGCGCTGGGAGAGGCTCAGAGAGGTGCTGAGGATGCGATCCTCCCGACCGTAGTCGTAGTCGCGTCCCATGAGGGAGATGAGGGCCGTGAGGTTCGTGCGAGAGGGAAGGCTCAGCCGGATGCCGCCATCGGAGAAGGGGCCGCGGTTGGAAAGGCCGGTGCTGCTGGTTTGATGCCAGTATTGTCCGCCGGCCAGGATCGCGGTGAGCCGGTTTCCCAGCGGTTTTTCGAAGTTGAGGGCGGTGGTATGGCTCTGGCCTTGCGAACCATCCGTCGAGTAGCCGTAGCTCAGGAAGGCGTCGACGCCAAGAGGGAGGTCGTAGCCGAAGAGCTCCACGGTACCCGTTCCCACCACGCCGCTGAAATCCGAGTACTGCTGGTAGCGGAAACCACGCAAGCGGGCGCCCACGTAGAGCCCCCAGCGATCGTCGAAGGTCATGTCCGTTCCACCCCCGACGGAGAGGGAACCGCGCCAGTCGGCATTCCCGGAGGGGTAGAGCTCGACTTCGGGATCCGAGCGCCCGCTGATATGGTCGTCGTAGCTGGCGTCGACGCTGACGTTGCCGAAGGGCCGGTTCAGCGTGAGGGCTTCCGCGGGCAGGGAGGTTCCCAGGACGAGGACGAGGGCCGCGAGCCGGGCGCGCATCTAGAAGCGCACGTCCTCGAGCGAGATGAGTCGCTCCTGGAGGGCCTTGAGGACGGCTCCCGTGCGGGAAGTGACGTTGAGCTTGCCGTAGATGTTGCTCAAGTGGTGCTGGACCGTGCGATCGCTGATGCTGAGCTTGCTTGCAATCTGCTTGTTGCCCAGGTCCTTGGCGACTTCTTTGAGGACGTCGATCTCGCGGTCGGAAAGTGGCTCGGCAAGGGTCGTGGCGGGAGGCGGCTTCAGGCTTCCCAGCACGATTCGGCTGATCTCGGGCTGAAGGATGGCGGCATGTCCGATTGCGGCTAGCTTCACGGCCTGACGGATCAGGTCTTCGGCGGAGGTCTTGAGGAGGTAGCCGTTCGCGCCGGCTTGCAGGGCTTTGAGGACGTGATCGTCCTCGTCATGCGCTGACAGGATGACGATGCCCAACTTGGGATCGCGGGCGCGGAGCTGTTGGGTGGCTTCGACTCCGTCCATCAGCGGCATCGAGAGGTCCATCAAGACGACGTCCGGCTGGAGGCGCTCCGTCTCGCTGAGGGCTTCCAGGCCGTTCGCGCCCTGTCCGACCACCTCGATTTCCGGATCATCAGTCAGGATCTCGCAGGTTCCGCGCCGCACCATGGGGTGATCGTCAACGACCAGGACGCGAAGCTTCGACATGACCGTGACTCCTCTCCGGCGTGGGGGTGTAGGGGATTGTGAGGCGCAGCCGGGTGCCGTGCCCGGGAGAAGATTGTACCGTGAGTTCCCCCTTCAAGGCTTGCGCGCGGACCCACATGCGGTGGAGGCCGGAGTGCTGGTGTCCCTGCGGGGGTTCGTGATAAGCCGGGGGCGTGAAGCCTTTTCCGTCGTCCCGGATTTCCAAGAGCAGTTTACCCGGTTCCGCGTCCATCACCACCCGGATCGCTGCGGCCTGAGCGTGCTTGCGGGCGTTGTTGAGGGCCTCCTTGATCAGCCAGTAGAGTTCGGATTCCAGCACGGGATCGACCGCGTCGGGCCAGTGGGCGATCTCGCAGTCGACGCTCAGCGTGCCGCCGCCGCTCAGGACGTCGCCGCGGGCGCGCATGTCGTCCGTCATTTCGGCGATCGCCGCTTTCAGCCCAAACCGCCCCAGCGTATGCGGGACGAGGTTCTTGCGCAGCCTCAAGATCTCGTCGAGGATGCGCTGGTTGAGCTCCTCGATGCCGTCGAGCTTGGCGTGGAGGGCGTCGATTTCCGAGAGCTTCCGGAGCCGCTTGAGGTCGCGGCCCAGCACGATCAGGAGCTGCTGGGTCTCGTCGTGAAGTTCGCCGTCGATCTGCTCGCGCTGGCGTTTTGCTTCGCGTTGCAGCTCGGAGGCGTACCATTCGAGCATCCGGTTGCGGCTTCGTAGCAAGGCGGATTGCTGCCAGAGGTTGCCGGTCATGAAGCAGCCGCCGAGGAGGGCCAAGGCGGGCGTCACGTCCCACCAGATGCCGCCCCAGCGGAAGAGAGCGAAGGCCAGCGCCAGCAAGACCAGGGACGAGGTGGCGAGGAGGGTGAGGCGGCGCCGCACGGGTGAGGGCTCGGGACGTAGGAGGCGGCGTCCGAGGGTGAGGCCCAAGAGGGCGATCGCCGCGATCAGGAGCCAGGGCTGGGGGCGTCTCAGGCCGTTTTTGGCGAGCATGTTCTCGGTGGCGATCGCATGCAGCTCGACCCCCGAGATGGGGCCTCGGACCAGCGAGGGGGCATCGAAGTTGGTATCAGGAAGTCCGGTGGCTGTGGCCCCTACCAATACGGCCTTGCCCTCGAAGCGTTCGGGGGGGATGCGCCCGTTCAAGACGTCTTCGGCGGAGTAGGTCGGCAGGGACGGCTTGGCGCCCGGGTAATTCAGGGTCAGGGACTGCGTGCGGAAGAACGTGCCGCCGGGAAGTCCGAGGCCCGCGCCACCCAGGAACGCCCGCGCCGTAGCGGTCGAAAGGGCGGGGACGACTTCGCCTCCCTGGCGCTGATAGGGCTCCACCTCGAGGATGATGCCCTGGTGCCGGCTCGAGAAATGGGCCAAGCCCAGGGCTGTCGCGGCTTTGGAGAGCTCGGGGAGGGGGTGGAAGAGTTGGGGAACGGGATCGTTAGCCGATGCATAGGCGCGAAACACGGGCAAGATGGTCGCCGGAACCCGCGCGAGGCCTTGGGCCAGGGCCTGGTCTTCGCCGCTTTTGCGGCCCGGCTCGTTGAAGGCGACGTCGAAGGTGACGACGCGGGCGCGTTGCAGCTTGTCGAGCAGCGACGCGAAGTGGTGGCGATCCCAGGGCATCTGCCCGTAGCGGGCGAGCGAGGCTTCGTCGATGGCGACGATGGCCACGGGGGCCTGGACGGGGCGCGGGCCGCGCAGCGTGAACCAGAGGTCGAGGGCGGCGCGTTCCAGCGGATCGAAGGCTCCGGCCGCCAGCAGCATGGAGGTGGCCAGCACGGCGACGAGGGCCGCCCGCGTTTCGCTGCGGCGCCGATTGACGGGGGAAGGCCCGACGCCGGGTGTCGCGGCGTGGGCCGGCTCGGCGTGTCGCGTCTTGGTGCCCTTCCCATGGCGCATGGTTGGTCAGACTCCTGAGGGTTCTTGCTTTGCTATACCCTCGGGCTTGGTTCTGACACCGGCCGCTGAGGTTACTGGCGGTAGGCCTTGGACTTGAAGTAGTCCTGGACGCCGGCGAGGATGGCTTCCGCGGCCTTCTGCTGGTAGGCGGCGCTTTTGAGCAGCTTTTCCTCGGTGGGGTTGGTGAGGTAGCCGATTTCGACCAGGCAGGCGGGCATCTTGTTGTACTTCACGACCACGAAGTTATTGCGCCGGATGCCGCGGTCGGGACGTCCGAGCTTGGTGACGAGGTGGCGGTGGACGGCCTTGGCCAGGGGCAGGGACTGGGGGGTGAAGTAGTAGGTTTCGATCCCGTTGATCTTGGGGTTGGCGATGGCGTTGGTATGGATCGAAATGAAGACGTCCGAGTCGAAGTCGTCGCCCATGGCCACGCGGGGGCGAAGCTGGATCTGCATGTCGTCCGTGCGGGTCATCTGGACTTCCATCCCGGAATCGCGCATGAGCTTCTGGAGCTTGAGCGCGAGGGAGAGGGTGACATCCTTTTCTTCGGTGCCATGGGAGCCGATGCCGCCGGGATCCTCGCCGCCGTGGCCGGGGTCGATGGTGACGCGCTTGCGCTCGTCCTGGTGGTCGAGTGCCGCGTCCACGGCCTTGGGAACGGCCGGAGTGGGGGTGGCTTCGACCGGTTTGGGAGCCGGGGTGGCGGCGGCCATCGGGGGCCCCGCGGGAATGGGGGTGCCGGGGGGCGCCATGGCGATCACGACCGAGCGCTGGGACGAGGTGGAGCGCACGGCGAAGCCCACGTCCTGGTCGAGTTCGACCACGACGCGAAGGGTGTCGTCGCTCTGGGGGATGGAGCGGACGCGGGCGATCAGGCCGTTATCCACGTAGAGCGAGTCGCGCGGCAGGTCGACTGAGCCACCGACGATGTCGAAGACCAGGCGATCGCGGCGCGACGGCCCGACGAGGCGGTAGGAGACCTTGCCGTTGGCGGTGAGGGTGAGCTGCCAGCCCTTGCCGACGCGCTTGAGGCTGAGGCCGGATTCGCCGTCCTCGATCGGGGCCTGGGCGTAGCTCGGGGCCTTGGAGGCGGGGCTCTGGGCGGGGCCGAGGGCCCAGCGGTCGGCGAGGGCCTCGTCCTTCCATTGCTGGTCGCGGCCGGGGGCGTCGACGATCAGGCGGACGGCCGAGCCCTGCTGGAGGAGGCGTGCCTCCCGGATGCCGAGCTTGGGGGCTTTGAGCGTGCGGTTCTTCAGCTTGGGGGAGAGGGTCATGCCGGGAAAGTCGTAGACCGTGCGGCCAGTTTTCTCGACCTGGGTCTTCTGGGCCGAGGTGATCGGGCGCGTGGTGCGGAGGACGAGGCGATCGCCTTCCACGGCGAAGCCGGTCACCTGCCCGGTGGCGGGGGCTTTCGCGGGGGGATCCTTGGCCTCCCTTCCGGCATCGCGGGCCGGCTCTTGAGCGGTCTGAGCCTGGGGCTTGGGCGTGCTCGTCTTGGGATCCGCCGCAGGCGCCGAGGCGCGCTTGGTGTCGAAGTGGAAGGCCAAGCGGTAATTTTGGTCGCTGATCTTGAGGAGGTCGTGCGGGAAGGAGGCGTTCTCGTTCAGGTCGAAGACCATGCGGACGGTGCCCATGTTCCACTGGGAGACGCGCACGCCGGTGACGGGCGAGTTGGGGATGGCGGGGATCTTGACGGTGGCGCCGCGGTAGCGGGCGTTCGGGAAGTCCACCACCCAGCGATGCGGGCTGACCAGGTTGAAGGAGCGCGGAGTGAGGGGGCCGTCGGCGAAGATGACGAGGCGCTGGCTGGCTTCGTCGTAGCCGACCAGCCGGATGAGCGTGCTGGCGGCCCAGGCGGGCCGGTGGCCCATGCTACTGAGTAGCAGGACGAGCACCATGAGCCCGATCTTCAAGCGTTTCATCGCGCCATCCTTCTCTCGGAGCCTCGGCCGACCGAATCCACCGTCTTACCCCGCTACGGCGCGGGGTAAACGGCTGAGCTCGGGGAGGCGTCCGGTTTGAGCGAACCCGTCGCCGGGGACGCGCTCGGGGGCCATACGCCGATGACGTTGACCGCCTGGGGGCGCAGGGAACTCGCGATTTCCTGGTCTTGCCGCGTCAGGCTGACCTGGCGGATGCCGTCGAACTCGGTGAGGGTCAGCGCGAAGGCGCGAAGCGCCTGCTCGGAGGGCGCGGGCTGGCCTTCCGGCCAGTGGATCCGGGCGACTCCCGAGGAGACTCCCCCCCAGCCGATGCCGGGAGGAGCGGGTACCGAGGGAGCCAGGATGCCCTGTAGCTCGGCCGGAGGACCGGCGATCAAGAGCTGGAAGCTGCCTTCGAGGGGCTGCGTGCGGTAAGCGGCCGGCAGCGGACGGCGCAAGGGCACGAGGTAGCGGCCGTCGGGAGTGGCGTAGTAAAGGGTGACCATCAGCCCTTCGCCGGTGGCATCCAGGTAAAGGTTCTCCACCCCCGGATCGGTCGGAGAAAGCGGAGTGCTCAGATCCAGGTGCTGGCTCTCGTAAGCCTTGCCCGCCCGGTCGCGAAGCTGCAAGCGCACCTCCCGGACCGACCCCAAGGACGCCGCGGTCTTCACCACGGCCCCCGCCATCAGGCGCTCGGCCCCGGATCCCATGGTACCGGGAAGCTGAAGGGTGATGTTAGCCTGTCCGTTGGAAATCCTTTGGACCTCGGCGACGGTCCCCTGCGGAAGCGTCGCCTGCAATCCCACGGGAGCCTGCGTCAGCTCGTTCAAGAGCTTGCCAAGCGCCTTGCCGTCATCCCGCGGCAACGCGCGCGCCTCCGATACCGGAACCAGGTACATCGCCTGGGCATCGGTATAGAAAAGCGTGACCTCCCGCGTCTCGGGGCGGGTCGAAGCGTACCAGCCCCAAGCCCCCAACCCCGCGAGGAGCAGCAAGACCAAGAGGAAGACCCCGAAGCGGACGGGGCGGCGTATGCGAATCGTCATGCCCCCAGCCTAGCGCAAAGGCCACTGCCTTGGCAGTGACCTTCGCACGTTGGATCGTGGGTTCTTTCCGGTTAGCGCCCGCGGCTGTCCTGTAGCAACGAAGAGAGCTCTAGACGGCCTCGAGCTCGGCCGAGAGCGACTCGGCCAGGTCGTAGTTGGCCGCCACCCGCTGCACGTCGTCGAGATCGTCAAGCCGCTCCATCATCCGGAGCACCTTGCGGGCGAGATCCGCCTCCGTGACCTCCTGGAGGTTGGACGGCACGTCCGCCACCTCGGACGACCCCACGGCGAAGCCCGCCGCCAGGATCGCCTCCTGGACCTTCTCGAGATCCGACGGCTCAGTCAGGATCTCGAAGGAATCGCCGTGGTTGACCACGTCGAGCGCGCCCGCCTCGAGGGCGACCATCATCAGGTCGTCCTCGTTCACGGCACTTTCCTCATCCGGCACCAGAATCTGGCCCCGCTCGTCGAACATCCAGCCGACGCAGCCGGTCTCGCCGAGGTTGCCCCCGAACTTGGTGAAGACGGCCCGGAGATCCCCGGCCGTCCGGTTGCGGTTATCGGTCAAGGCCCGGATGAGCACCGCCACGCCGCCGGGGCCGTAGCCCTCGTAACGCAGCTCCTCGAGGGCGTCGGCGCCCTCCGCTCCCGAACCCTTGGCGATCGCCCGCTTGATGTTGTCATTGGGCACCCCGGCGGCCTTGGCTCGATCGATGGCCTGCCGCAGCCGGAAGTTCCCCTCCGGATGCGGACCACCCTGCCGCGCCGCCACGATGATCTCGCGGCTCATCTTGGTGAAGACCGCCCCGCGCTGCGCGTCGACCTTCGCCTTCGTCCGCTTGATGTTCGCCCATTTAGAATGGCCTGCGATGGGTATACCCTCCCTTTTCTGGGCCCCTCCCCTTCTTTGATATGCGAGATCGGGCCCTGGATTTTTCTTTAAGTATAACATTCGGCCAATTATCCCGAAAAGGCCGCCATTCTTGAGGTTTCCCCCCCGTGGACCCCCCTGGGGACGGGGGCTTCCAAATTTTTTTTCCTGAAAAGACCCTTGACCCCTTGCTTTTTCAAGCAGGGGTTCCTATAATCCTTTCAAAGTTCATTAAACTTTGTTGCGCTTCACACTCGGATCCAGTCAGGGTCCCACACGAGGAGGATTTCATGAACAAAGAGGAACTGATCAAGGCCATCTCCACCAAGGCCAAGGTCTCGCAGAAGGAGGCCGGTGAGTGCCTCAACGCGACCATCGAAGCCATCAGCCAGGCCCTCGCCCGGGGCCACAAGGTGACCCTCGTTGGCTTTGGAACCTTCCAGGTTCGCCAGCGCGCCGCCCGTGAGGGCCGTAACCCCCGCACCGGCGCCGTCCTGAAGATCCCCGCCAAGAAGTCCCCGGTCTGGACCGCCGGTAAGAACCTCAAGGAGCGGATCGAAGGCAAGCGCAAGCAGCTCGCCGGCTCTGGCCGCGGCCGCTAAGCCCGACTCCCAGACGCGGAAGCCCAGCAAACGCTGGGCTTCCGCGTTTTTATTTAGGCTGTCTGCTTCATAACTTGATACGATTTACTCGGTAATTTGTAACGCTATTTGACGGTGGTCTCCTCCCTCAGCACCTTCTCGCGGAGATGCGCGGGCAATTCCTGGTAATGCGAGAAGCTGCTCTCCAGGGTCCCTTGCCCGCGGCTGAAGCTTTGCAGGCTGCGGACGAAGGCCGCCAGCTCGGCGAGCGGCATCTTGGCATGGATGGTATTGCCTTCCAGGCTCTCGACATGGGCCCGCCGGAGGTTCAGCTCGCCCATGGCGTCGCCCAGGCGCTCCTCGGGGAGGGTGACGCTGAGATCCAGGACCGGCTCCAGCAAGAGCGGTTTGGCGTCCATGAAGATCTTCTTCATGGCCAGATGGGCGGCGGTCTTGAAGGCCATCTCCGACGAGTCTACCGAGTGGAAGGAGCCGTCGTAGAGGGTCACCTTGACGTCCACGATCGGGAAGCCCGCCAGGATGCCCTGTTCGAGCATCTCGCGTACCCCCTTCTCCACGGCGGGGATGAACGAGCGCGGGACGGCCCCTCCGACCACCGCGTCGACGAACTGAAAGCCCGTCCCGCGCGGCAAGGGCTCGATGGAGAGCCAGACGTCCCCGTACTGGCCGCGCCCACCCGTCTGCTTCTTGTGCTTGCCTTGCCCCTTGGCCGTCGCCGAAACCGTCTCCCGGTAAGGAATCTGGGGCTCGGAGGTCGAGACCTCGAGGTTGTAGCGGTTCAGTAGCCGGGAGAGGACGACCTCCAGGTGCAGTTGCCCTTGCCCGGAAAGCACCGTCCGGTGGGTCTTTGGCTCGACCGAGACCTTGAGGGCGGGATCCTCCTCCTTGAGCTTGGCGAGGCTGATGGCCAGCTTGGCTTCGTCGCCCTTGGCTTGGGGGGCGATCGCCACCGAGAAGATCGCCTGCGGCAGCTCGGGCACCGGGTACTGGAGGTTGCGCGAGGCATGTGCTCCGGCCAAGAGCGTATCCCCGGTCTGCACGTCCTTGAGTTTTGCCACCGCTCCGATATCCCCCGCGCTCAACCGATCCACCGGAACGGTCTTCTTGCCCAGCAGCTTGAAGAGCCGGCCGATCCGCTCGTCCGTGCCCCGCTGGGCATCGCGGACATGATCCTCCGAGCCGATCGCCCCCGAACGCACCCGGAAGAGCGTGATCTTGCCGAGGTACGGGTCTTGCATCGTCTTGAAGACGATCGCCGAGAACGGCGCCTCCGGCTTGGGGGGAATCGAAACGTTGGCGTCGCGATCGACGTCGCGGATCGCATAGGCCTCCCGCGCATTGGGGGCCGGGAGGAGGTCCACGATGGCGTCCAAGAGGGGCCGGATGGCCATGTTCGCCTTGGCCGAGCCGCAAAGCACCGGCAGGAGCTTGCCCCCGCGGATGTCCTTGCGCAAGGCCTCGTTAAGTTCCGAGCCCGAGGGCTCTTCGCCCCCGAGGTACCGTTCGAGCAGTGCATCGTCGAGTTCGGCCACCGCCTCGACCAGCTGCGTCCGGTAGCGCGTGACCGCCTCGCCCAGCTCGGGAGGCACGTTCTCGGAGACCTCCGTGACCGCTCCGGACTCCGGAGCGAAGTACCAGGTCCGCATGCCGACCAGGTCTACGTCCCCCATGAAACCGGAGCCGTTGCCGACCGGCAGCTCCAAGGGCACGGCATGAACATCCAGGCGCTCGCGAATCTGCGCGAGGATCGCATCGTAGGGCTGCACCTGCTCGGCATCTACTCCGTTGATGAAAACCATCACCGGCAGCCCCGCCTCCCGGGCCAAGCCGTAGAGTTTCCGGGTGTTGGCGTCCACCCCTTTGCCCGCGTCCACGACCAGCAGGGCCGCATCCGCCGCCAGCAAGGCCATCCGGGCCTCGGCCCCGAAATCGGCGAGACCGGGCGTGTCGATCAGGTGAAGCACGTGCTCGCGCCAGGTTCCCGTTCCCAGGGCTGCCATCACCGAGACGCCCCTCAGGATCCCTTCCGGGTCGAAATCCGTGGTCGCGTTTCCCTCCTCGACTGTTCCCCGGTGAGGGATCATGGCCATGTCGAAGAGCATGGCCTCCACCAGCGTGGTCTTCCCGACTCCGGCGGGTCCCAGGACGACCAGGTTCCGAATGCGGCCCGGGTCGGAACTCGACACCGGACCCAACTCCCCCTTGCTTCCCGTGCTTCGCGCGTCCATCGCTCCCTCCTTCGCTGTCGCGGAGTTTGGCGGGCTTCTCTCGCTAGGCCGCTCCTGCGCTTCTTTGCTGGGATGCGACCTTTGCCGCCATCTTCCTCGGGGGCTCGTCGGCGCGTCAATTCTGGTTTTCCCGAAAGCCTCGTCGATCCTGACGTTGGATTGGAGTCCCGCGCCCCGGGGTATGCATGGCATTGCCCCCTTTCCTCGCGGGAGTCGGGGGCTCACGGCAGCTCCCCTCGAGCTTGCCCAGTAAAGGGAAAGCATGAAGAAGCGTATTCTGGTCATCTACGAGACCGCCGGAGGCGGCCACCTCTCCAACGCTCGGGCCATCGAAGCGGCCTGCAAGCAAAAGTACCCCGATTCCGAGATCGTCCTGATGCACGTCTCGGTCGCCGCCAAGAGCCAGCGTGTCGCCGCCCTCTACGACGGTTACAACCGCCTACTCAAGTTCGATCCGCGGATCGTCAAGTACGGCTACACGATCCTCAATTCCATCAACGCCGAGAAGCTCGTCCTGCCGTTCATGCCCAAGGTCTCGCGGAACCTCCAGGATGCCTTCTACGCCATCAAGCCCGACGTGATCGTCTCCGTCTTCGGCATGGTCAACTACGCCATCTGGGACGTGCTCAAGAACCTCGGTTGGGCCCACCATGTCCCGTTCTTGATCTTCGTGACGGACATGACCAACTCGTTCATGCGCAGCTGGGTTCATCCCGAGGCCCACATGATGATCGCCATGCTGCCCGAGGCCAAGCAGCAAATGGTGGAGTACGGCATGCCCGAGGAGCGGATCCGCGTCCTCAACGGCCTTCCCTGCAACCCCGGCTTCATTCAGCCCCCCAAGCCCAAGGCCGACGCCCGCCGAGAGCTCGGCATGGCCCTCGACCGCTTCACCGTGCTCGTCACCATGGGAGGCGTCGCCAACAAGAACACCATCCGCTTCACCAAGGAGCTGGCAAACTCCGGTCTGCCGCTGCAAGTCATCGTGGTCTGCGGTCGAAATGCCAGCCTGAAGCGCAAGATGGACCGCATCGCGGCCCATTCCCGCGTTCCCATCAAGGTCCTGGGCTTTACCGACAAGATGCCCCTCCTCATGGACGCCACCGATCTCGCGATTTCCAAGCCGGGCCCCGGCACCATCGCCGAGCTGGTCCACAAGGAAATCCCGATGCTGATCGACGATATCTTCGATCCCATGCCTCAGGAGCGCGGCAACCTGGACTTCGTGCTCCAGAAGGGCATCGGCCTCGCCATCACCCGCGACGCCTCCGTCTCGGCCATGGTCCGCGAGCTGATGAACGACCCGGTGCGCTACGAGCAACTCCGTAAGGCCGCCCGGGCCATCAAGAACGACCGCGCCGTCTTCGACCTGGTCGACCTCATCATGAGCTTCGTGCCGGAGGCCAAGCTGACGCCGCCGTCTGGCACCCCGCTATCCCGCTAAACGAAAGGGCCCCCAGGCAATTGCCTGGGGGCCCTCAAACTGATGGCGCTAATCGAAGAGGCTGCCAATCTGACGTCCGAGCCAGCGGACTCCGCTCACCACTTGATCGGCGACTTCCTCGGCTCCATGTCCGATCGTCTTGATGCCCGTCTTGACGTGGTTCGCGACCACCTCGGGAAGATCCGTGATGCCCGGGGCCCCTTCCCAGGGCTCGTCTCCAAAGAGCGATCCCACGCCGTTCACCAGCGAGGTCGTGAGCAGGACCGGCACGCTCAGGATCGGAGCTACCACGGTCTGGGTCACGCCCCGCGGGAGTTTGCCCATTCCCACCGAGACGCCGGCCTGTGCCTCGCCACCGAGGCCGGCTGCCGCGCCGACGCCCGCACCCACCGAAAGCTTTCCGTCTCGAAATCCGATCGACCCTAAAAAGGATGAGGCAGCCCCTGCCAAGGCCTTCAGGGATCCCGATCCCCCGACCTCGATCAAGCCCAAAATGGATGCTCCCCCTTCGGCGTGGGTGCGCACGCCGGCAGCCGCGTCGGTTCTCGCTGCAGCTCCCAGCGAGAATCCCGGCAGTCCCAGGGAATCGACTCCGAACCAGGCGCGGCCATGGGCACTCGCTTCGGCGCGGGCTTCGGCTGAGATGCCGGCCTTGCCGTGGGCCTGGAGGACGCCCAGGTTGGCACTGCCCGCGGCGGTGGCGGTGACTTCGGCCAGGGCGACGGCTCCGGCGGAGGCTTCGAGTCCGACCTGCTGCTCGCCGATGACGGCCCGGCCTTCGGCATGCGCCGTGGCAGCTAGGCTCGCCGAGGCCGTCATCGCGGCGCTCAAGACGCCCAGGGCCTGGGCGGTTACCGTGGTCTGGGCCTGCGCGAGGCCGGTGGCCTCGGCGGAAAAGGAGGCTTCCGTGCGGCCGGGCATGGTCGAGATCTGGCCGGCTGCCCGAGCGCGACCGAGTGCCACGCCTGAGGCTGCGCCTTGAACGGTCACGGGGCCGACGTTGCGCTGCGTACTCGTCGCGGCATGCACCATGCCGCTGCGCGTGACCTCTCCTGAGATCGCGCGGCGCTGCGCCAGGGCGTGAAGACGTTGATGAAGGGGATGTGCTCCCGTTGGGATCGCAGTGCTGGCCATGGCCACCTCCTGACTCGGTTATCGCGAGATCAGGCTGCCATCGGGTAAACGGAGCGCTAAGCTTGTTTTAAGCTTTAACTCGGCCGCCATCCGGCACGCTCACTTGATCTACTTGGGTAAGGCGTGGCTCGGCCCGGTCGGACTGAACCACGCCTTATTACTGAGCTTTAAACTGGGCGATCGCCTCTTCCACTGAAGCGAAGCGACGGAAACCCTCGTTGCGCATGTCCATCACGAACGTGCCCTTGAGCGGCCCCATGGACCCTTGATAGTCCACCTTGGCGTTGCGGAGGGCGAAGATGCCCTTGCCCACCTCGTCGCGAAAGAAGGTCATTTCGCCGCGCGTCACGTTGGGTGGGTAGGCGTTGGGCGTACAGCGCACCTCGCGGACGCGCATGGCCTCGTCGAGGATAAAGATCCCCTTGCCGTATTGCTCGTCCTTGAGGGTGCTGCTGAACCGGATGGCCTTGGAGCCCGGGGCACAATCGGAACAGGACTCGAGCTGGAAGGTGTAGGCGTCCATGTAGCGCGGGTCGTACGGAGCCTTGAAGTAGCCCTTGCCCTCTTGGTAGGAGGCGTTGGTCTTGGCTTCCTGCTTGGAGAGCTCCTCGGCGGAGGTCTCCTTGCCGTTGGTGACGACGCGCTCCATGACGGCCCGCACGGGAATCCCATCCTTTTGCACCATGAACGTCGTGCTGCGAATGGTCTGATTGAGCATGGGGGCGTTGATCCGGCTCTCGGAGACGGAGCGGTAGCCGACGACGCCTCGGGTTTCCTGGGCGAAGTTCTTGGCGGCTTGCTTGACGAGGCTCAGGGCGTCTTCCGCATGGGCGCTCGAAGGCGCCAGGGGCGAGAGACCCAGGACGACGAGCATGAGAAATCCGGGAATGCGGCGCATGAGAGGCCCTCCGTATCGCGTGAACCCTTGGACTTTACCCCCTGGCAAGCAAGCATGCAAGGGCCGGATCGACAACGGCAATCGACCGGAGCGTCAGACGGCCAAGCGGTCGGAGGGGCGCCCTAGCGCCCGCGGCTGTTGCGAAAGGCAGCGAGGCTGTCCTGCAGCAACGAAGATCGCTCTAAGATGGGTTCGACGGGGCGGAAGGCTCCGGCTGGCGCGCCGTGGCAAGCACGTCGCGGAAGATCGACTCGAATTGGCTGATCGATTCGCGCAGGGCATGGTGCTGAACCAACTCCAGGCCGCGCTGTCCCAGCTTCTCGCGTAGGTCGGCATCCTCGACGAGCTGCACGATGCGATCGGCGAGGTCGTCGGACGAGCCGGGTACGTGGAGGAAACCGTTCACGCCATGGTGGACGATTTCGGGAATGGCGCTGGCATTCGCCCCGATCAGGGGAAGGCCCGAGGCGGCGGCCTCCAGCAGGACCATGCCCTGGAGTTCGGCCTCGGAGGGAAGCACGAAGAGATCCGCCGCGCGGTAGAGCAGCGGCAAGGTGGACTCGTCGACCATGCCGGTGAAGGTGACGTGCGCGGAGCAGCCAGCATCCTGGATCATGCTCGCGACGTCCATGGGGCCCGACCCCGTGAAGACGGAGTGGAAGGGGGCGCGGTCGAGCGCCTTGGGGATGGCCTCGACCAGGACGTCGAGCCGCTTCTCGACCGACATGCGGCCGGCGTAGAGGATGGTCGGACGATCGAGAGGCAGGTTGAAGCGTTCCTTGAGTGAGCGCTTCTCCTCAGGGGTGGTGGGCTTGAAGAGGTGCAGGTCCACACCATTGGAGACGGGCACGGCCTGCTTGGAGAGGCCATTCTCGTAGAGCATGTCGCAGGCGAGGTTGGTGGGCGCCGTGACGAAGTCGCATTGCTCGAGGAGGGCGATGAGCTCCTCCCAGTAGCGGGTCTCGAAGACCTTGTAAGGGCGCCATTCCTTGTTGACCTTGAAGGGCACGAAGGGAAGGGCGTTCTCGGGCATGGCGTGGTTGGTGGCGACCACGGGGATGCCCATGCGCTTGGCGATCTTGAGGGCGATCGCCCCGATCAGGGCCGGCGTCTGGATGTGAATCACATCCGGCTGCACTTTGGCGAGCGTGCGCTCCACCATACCGTCCGGAAGCAAGGCGAAGCGCGGAGGTGCCTTCTTGCCGGGAGAGCTGATGAGCGGAGAGACCGAGCGGCAGCGGTAGACGGTGGTGTTGCCGTCCTTTTCGACGCTGTGGCGGAAGCTGAGGGCCGGAGCGATGACGGAGACCTGGTGCCCTCGTTCGGCGAGCCCATGGGCCAGCCGACGGCTGGAGATGGCGCTGCCTCCCAGAGTGGGCGGATAGTACTGGTCGGCGACCAAGAGGATCTTCATCGGTGAACGCTACTCCCCATCAGGGTCTGAAGTCTCCGCATGCCGCTTCCGTCGCGAATCCCCCGGGCGTCTCGCACATAGCGGGGGAGGAGGGCGTCAGGTGGCGCCGTCACTTGCTTGGAAACGGGTCTTTCCCCTTCGATACTGCCAGCCGGGCCCCGATTCGTCAAGCGCGGGCCAGGCCTCCGAAAATGGCGTTGACCAGCGAGATGACGAGGGCGGCGAGGACGGCCCAGCCGAAGTGGAGGACGGAGATGCCGGGGACGAGCGCGGCGACCAGCCAGAGCATGAGGCCGTTGATGACCAGGAGGAAGAGGCCCAGGGTCAGGATGGTGATGGGCAGCGAGAAGAAGAGCAAAATGGGCTTGACGATCATGTTGGCGAGGCCGAGGGCGGCGGCTCCGATGAGGGCCGGGACCAGGCCGTCGACGTGGAAGCCGGGAAGCAAGTAAGCGGCGAGGAGGAAGGCGATGGCGGCGATCAACCACTGTACGAGGACCACGGGGCTCTCCGATCGATGAGATGGCCCGGCGGGTCGATTTCGAAGGCCTCGAGGATCATCGGCACGACGTCTTGGGTCCGCATGGGCCGTTGGGGCGGCGTCAGGCCGACCGTGAGCAGAGGGACGCAAGAGTCCTCGCGGTGCAGGGAACCGTGGTTCCCCTTGCCCATGGTGAAGCCCGTGGTGAACTCATACCCGAGTTTCGCGGTGATCACCATGTCGGCATCCCCACTGAGGATGCCCTCCAGGCGCCCCAGGGCATCGGGGAAATCGCCGTCGACCAGCTTCTCGCCGTTCGGGCGCAGGTCGAGGACGCGCCAATCGCCTTTGAGGCTCCACGTTCGGCCGAAGGCGTCGTGGTAAGGCCCGCCAGCCTTCCAGCTCAAGGTTAGGCCGGTCTCGGCCTGCATGCAGGTGCGCCAGCCTTCCTCGGCCTCGGAGCCCCCCGCTGCATGGCGCCAGGCGATCTGCTCGATCGACTTCCAGCCCCGCAGCTCGCTGACCAGGGGCGGAAGGAGGCGAGGGTCGGAGAGGTAGAGCAGGGCCGAGCGGTCGTTGGGGGCGATCGCCAAGTCGTAGCCCCCGGCGCGCAGACCCGCTCCCCCCGGGGGGGCGACCCGGAACCCCGCGAACGCGCGGTAGACGTTGACGGCGTAGCCCGGGAAGCCGCCGATGGAGCTCTGGGCATGGTCGCCGACCAGGATCCAGCGGGCTTCCCGGACGGCGGCGTCCCAAGAGCCGTAGGCGTTCATGAGCTTGCTGAGCTGCCGGTCGATGATCCGCAGCGAGTAGGCGCAGCCCATGGGGCCGTGCTGGTGGCTGCGCAGGTCGTGCTCGTTGAGGTAGACGAGCTGGAATGCGGGCCGTTGCGCGCGGATCATGCAGGCGGCGTAGTCTCCCGCTCGGCGATCGGTGAGGCCGTACTTGAAGAGCGGTCCCTTCGGCCAGAGGCCTGGGGGCCTCAGGACGTCCCCGTAGTAGAAGTGCTGGGGCCCCTGCAAGGAAATCTCCTTGCCCAGGCCCGAGGCCCAGCGGATCAGCCAGGGGAGGCGGACCGGATGGCGGTGACCGGCGCGCGAAACCGGGAAGTTCACGCAGCCTACGGCCAAGCCTTCGGCTTCGAGAAGCTCGAAGAGGGTCGGAGTCGACTCGCGCAGGTGAGCGCCGTTGAGGTCCACCAGGATGTCGCGCAGGACCCTTGGAAGCGTGCCTTGCCACAGGCTTTGGGGCGACGGCCAGTAGTGGATGTAGCGATCCTCGTCGCGCGAGTACCACATGATGCCCTGGACCCCGTGCCGCTGGGGCGGAGTCCCGGTCACCAGCGTGCTCAGCGCGGTGGGCGTCACCGTGGGAAAGGTCGAGATGCAGGCCGGATCCAGGAGGCCCGCCCGAAGCAAGTGAGACAGGGCCGGAAGCCTCCCGAGCTCCCGCATCAGCAGCCGGGGATGCCACGAGTCGATGATGATCAGGTGGATCGGACGTGGTTGACGCATGCCCCCGCCTTTCTCCCCGCGGCCGTGCTTCGCTTGGAGGCCTTGGGCGCGGAGGGCCGTAGCCCGCCCGTCGAAAGCATCCAGGGCTCATGTATACTTCATGAACTTTTGTGAAGTCAAGGCCTGCGAGCCTCTCCCCCCGAGCGAGAGCCTCGTCACGGGGGGCGGTGGGAAGGGAGGGCTTACGTCACCTGGGGATGCTTGATCACCAGCACGGAGCACGGAGCATGGGTGGTGATCTTGTCGGAGACCGAGCCCAAGAGGAAGCGGCGCATGCCGGTGCGGCCATGCGAGCCGACCACGATCAGCCCCACGCCTTCGGTCTGGGCGAGCTCCAGGATCTCGGTGGCCGGATCGCCTTCCCGGAAGATCAGGCGCACCTTGAATCCTTGTCGATCCAGCTCGGCTCCGCCTTGTTCCAGGATGGCCTGCCCCTCGGCGCGGAGCTGATCCGCCAGGGCCGTATAGTCGATGTACGGGGGGCCGACGACCCCGATGGCTCCCAAGTTCGGGTTCGGGCTCACGTTGACCAGCAGGACCTCCTCGGTCGTCGCCGGCAAGTACGCTTTCATCTGTTTCAGGGCCCGCTGCGAGTAGTCGGAACCGTCCGTCGCGATTAGCACCTTCATGAGGATCCTCCTCTTCGAACCACGTGCGCCCTCAGCATAGCATCCCCCCCTTGATTGATCCTCGGGGAAAGTTACCGAACGTCGACTCGCCAAAACCCCCGCCATGCGCCCCGAAACCTGCTCGCAAGCCGGAGGATCCGCGGGAAGTCCCGGGTTGCCCGTTCGCCGCCCAACCCGACGCGGGAGTGATATGATGGAGCTTGCGCTCCTTTCAACGTCTTCCCCAAGTCAAGGGTCTCCCCCATCTCATGGTCTTCCCCATCGGATCCCCCCGAATGCTCAGGAAGGAATCCTCTAGATGGCCATCCACGCAGCGAAAACCGATACCGTCTTCATGCAGCGGGTGCTCGAACTCGCCACCCAGGGCCGAGGCTGGGTCAGCCCCCATGCCATGGTGGGAGCCGTCGTCGTCAAGGATGATCAGATCGTGGGAGAGGGCTTCCTGCCCGGCGTGGGCAAGGAGCATGCGGAGGTCTTCGTGCTGGAGGCGGCCGGGGATGCCGCCGAGGGCGCGACGCTGTACCTCAATCTCGAGCCCTGCCTCGCATGCGTCCGGCGCATCCAGGAAGCGGGAATCCGGAAGGTCGTCCTCGCCACCGAGGACCCCAACCCCATGACCTCCGGACGCGGCCTCATGGCCCTGCGCGAGGCCGGCATCCCCACTGAGCTCGGGGACTCCGCCGAGGCGGCCCGCCGCCTCAACGAGATCTACTTCCGCTACATTGCGACCAAGCGCCCCTTCGTGGCCATTCGCACCGCCATGAGCCTCGACGGCAAGATCGCCACCTCCGTGGGCGAGAGCCAGTACATCTCGGGGCCCGCGGCCAATGCCCATTTGCAACTCTTGCGTGCCACCTTCGACGCCGTGATGGTGGGGATCAACACCGTCCTCCAGGACGATCCCGACCCGGACTGCGCTCTGCCGCGTTGCCGCAACCCGCTGCGCATCGTCGTTGACTCGATGGCCCGCACTCCCACCACTGCTAAGGTCCTGGGCAAGCCCGGCCCCGCCATAAGCCGGCCCTTGACGATGGTGGCCGTGACCAAGTACGCCCCCGAGGATCGCATCCGGGCCCTGCAAGCCGCGGGTGCGGAGGTCCTGGTGGTCAGCGAGACGGGCGATCGTCTCGATCCCCACGTCGACCTCTCCAAGCTCATGCTGATCTTGGGCCGCCGAGGCATCACCTCGGTCCTCCTCGAAGGGGGATCCAACCTCAACGCGGCAGCCCTCCAGGCCGGCATCGTCGAGAAGCTCTACCTGACCGTGGCCCCGATCATCCTCGGAGGCCTCGCTCCCACTCCCGTCGCGGGCATGGGCGTGACCTTCGTCGAGGAAGCCCAGCGCCTCCAGCGCATGCGCTGCGTCAACCTGGGGGAAGACCTCCTCATCGAGGCCTACCTGCGCGACGACGACTAGCGTCGGATCGCTTCCTCTTTAACGAGCGCTCGGGCGCCTGCCGCAGGGACCGTGCGGACGGCCACTTCCGCGTCCCGGAAGTGGCTCATCGCCTCCTGGAGTTGCTGCGTCTGCTGCTGGAGGGAACAGGCGGTCTCGTCCAGGCACTCCCCGTGGCTCGCCACTTCCGCGCAGGCTTGCCGCTGACTCTGGCTGGCCTCGCGGACTTCCTGGGTCATGGCGGTCATGATTTCCACCGCCCGAACGATGCGCTCGGAGCCCTGGGCTTGAACGCGCGTGGCCGCGGCCACGTCCTCGGTCATGGTGCTCATGCAGGCCACCGCAGCCACGATTTGATCCACTGCTAGGGCCTGCTCCCGCGTAGCCGTCTCGATTTGCGCCATGCGGCCAGTAACTTGTTCCACGGCCGCAACGATCTCCGCCAAGGAGTCGCTGGCCGTCCGCGCCCGCACGGCTCCTTCCTGGATGGCCGCCGTTCCGTCCTGGCTGCGCCGGATGGCGTGGACAGTCTCCGTCTGGATGCCCGTGATGCGCTGGGCAATTTCGCCCGTGGCTTGGGCGGAGCGCTCGGCCAGCTTGCGGATTTCATCGGCGACCACCGCGAAGCCCCGGCCGTGCTCGCCGGCCCGCGCGGCCTCGATGCTCGCGTTGAGGGCCAGGAGGTTGGTCTGCTCGGCGATGTCGTCAATGACCGTGACGATCTCCCCGATCTCCTCCGACGACCGGCCAAGCGTCCCGATCACCGCGACCACCTCTCCGACGGCCTGATGGATCCGTTCCATGCCGTCCATGGTGCGCGAAACGGCGTCTCGGCCCGCCCGGGCAGCGGCGGCACTCGTCGCGGTCGCCTGGTTGGCTTGGCCGACGTTCTCGGCCACGTGCTTGAGGCGTGCGGCCATCTCTGCAATCCGGCGGGAGGTCTGATCCACGGCGGCGGTCAGGCTCTCCGCATGGCCCGCGACGTCCTGGACGGACGCGCTAAGCCCGGTGATCGCCCCCCCGGTCTCGTCGACGGTGCGAGCTAGCGTCCCCGAGTGCTCAGCGAGCCCTTCCGCGGATGAGGAGATACTGCGAAGGGCGTGTTGCGATTGTCCCGAGGCGTCGGTCAGGGTGCTCGCGGTCTCCCCGAGGACTCGGCTGGCCTGCCGGGTATGCCCCAAGGCCTCCGAGAGGATGCGCTTCACATGATCGTAGCGATCCGAGAGGTCATGCCGCGGGCTATTGAGCTGAATCTGGCTCAGGTCGAAGCCGATGGTCTCGAACTGGTCGTGGAGGAAGGCCTCGGTGATGGCCTGCATGTCGTAGTTGAAGACCGTCAGGATGGCGCGTTCGGCTCGGCGCCTCAGGAGGGGGCGATGCCAGAAGCGCTGCCAAAGGTGTTTGCGGACGAGGTCGAAGTAGAAGGCGTAGCTGCCGAGGTACCACTTGATCGGCAGGTTGATGGAGTTGTGAAGCTTGCCCACGCGCAGCCGCTTCTCGAAGTAGTCGACCCCGAACGCTCCGCCCTGGGCCGGCTCGGCGAAAATCTGGCGGAAGTAGCCGGCCTGTGCACCTTCTAGGTGTCGCCGCAGGTCGGAAACGGCGAGGTTTCGCCGGCGCGCATGCGCCTCGAAGAAATCCCGCGTCTCCGGGAACGTGAACTGGTGCGCGTAGAACTCCACGGCCAGCCTCTCCGCGACCCGCTCGGCCCAGGGGGCGAGATGGGCGAGCACCTGGAAGTCCTCCTCTCCCAGCCTCATGAACTGCTTGCGCAAATCGAGATTGGTCTCGGTGATCCGGTAAAGATGGCTCAGGTGCAGCATGGTGGAAGCTTCCTTGTCTAGTCGGTGTGCGATGTTTCGGGTGCTGGGTGGAACCAGCGGCGATGATTCGTTGCTGGGGCTATCGTTACAGGATAGTACAAGGATCTGGACATTTCAGCACTTTTTCGTAAGTGTGTCGCTCCAAGGTCTGGGTTTTTTGACATGGAAGCTGCCGCTCGCCCTTTGGAACGTCTCGGGCAGGTGCTTGCGAGCGCAGGGAGAAGTCGGAGTCGGCAGGCTTCGCGGGCAAAAAGCGAAGCATGGTATTGCGAATAATTCTCAGTTATGCTAGGCTGCTTTTGAAAATAATTCTCAAGTAGCCCTGAGGCGGTTCGCCCGCCCAGCCATCAGAGGAGAGACTATGTCCCGTTTGCGTGAGCCCGTTGGAAAGCTAAGCCGTCGTCTGGGGATCGGAGTGACCGAGAAAGGTCAGCGGATCCTCGCCAAGCGTCCCTACCCGCCCGGCCAACATGGGCAAGCCAAGGTGCGGCGCAAGGTCTCCGAGTACGGGAAGCGCCTTATCGAGAAGCAGAAAGCGCGTTTCATGTACGGCCTGGGAGAGCGGCAGTTCCGCAACCTCTTCGAGAAGGCCTCTCGCCACCGCGGGTCGACGGGTGAAACGCTGCTCATCCTCTTGGAGTGCCGTCTCGACAATGTCATCTACCGCATGGGCCTCGCCCGTACCCGTGCTCAGGCGCGTCAGCTCGTCAACCATGGCCATGTCCAGGTCGACGGCCGCAAGACCGACATCGCCTCGTACTCGGTCAAGCCCGGACAGGTCATCGCGGTTCGCCCCGAGAAGCGCGCCCTCACGTACTACCAGAACCTGATCGCGCAGGGGAGTTTGACGCGTTATCAAGTTCCCGTTTGGCTGGAGCGCGACGGTGAGGGGTTCTCGGCCAAGGTGGCTTCCTATCCCACTCGACAGGATGCGGAGCCCGGGATTGCCGAGCAACTGATTGTCGAATTCTACAGCCGTTAGGAGAGATGCTGCTTGTCTCCCAACGATCGTCTTTCCGCCATGGCTCAGCCTGATCCGCTCGCTCCTCCGCTGACGCTGATCCGAACTCCGTTCGGGCAGGTTCGGGACTCCCTGCGGCGCCACGTCGCAGCGGGGGATCTCGACATGCACGAGGCGAGCCGCATCGTCACGGAGTGCGTGAGACACTGGGGGAGGGAGGCCACCATCGAGGCGCTGAGAGCCGAGCGGCTTGCTGCCGGGGCCGCAGAGCTGCCGACCTTGGTCAAGATGATCCAGGTGCTCGGCGAGGATCCGGATTTGCCGCCGTTACCTCCTCAGATGCGTCAAGGTCTCGTCCATGCGGCCCGCGAACTCGCCGCCGAGCTGGAGGACGGAGAGATGGGAGCTTGGGAGCTGGCCGTGCACTTCCTCGAGATGCCCCTTCCAACTCGCCCTGCCGTCTGGGAGGGCCTCCGCCGGCATGCCTCCGAGCATCCGGGCCTCAAGACCCTGGCCTTCATGTTGCTGCTCTTTCCGATTGACGCCGTCCTGCGCCAGCAACTCGAGCAATGGGTCGCCAACGAAGGCGGAGCCGCGGGCGAGCAACTGATCGATTGGCTGCTTCAGACGGAGACGGACCCGACGGTTCAGGCGCGCTTGCGCCAGCGTCTGTTGGAGCTGCGTAATCGGCGTCATGCTCCGGATCGTCCCCGTCATGCGGTGGAGGGGATCCCCCTCGATTGGCCGGTGATCGCGGCCTTCGTCGGCCCGGAGTTCGAGGGGGTCCAGGATCTCTACGTGGTCCGGCAACGTCCGGAGGGGGGAGTCGCCCTCTTCATGGGACGAATGAGCGGCCCCTTCATCGAGGACGCCTGCGGGAACCCGTGCATGTCCGAGGCCGAGTACCGGGACTGCCTCGCCGATCTCCGACAGGAAGGCCCTCTGCTTTCTTGTGCGCCGGTCGAGGTGCTGCGGAGAATCGAGTCCGGAGCGGGAGCCGTGCGAAGTGCAGGCTACCCCACGCCGTTCGGCTTCCAGGTGGCCCGTTACCTCCTGGCGGGAGCGTGAGTTCGGTACGCCCCTTCCCCGCGTCAACGCATTCTCGACGATGACACCGCCCCCTCCCCGCATGCGGGGAGGGGGCGGTGTCATGGAAGCCGGCTTGCGAACCTCGTCGGCGACCACCGCGATGAGGGTGCCCATGTCCTCTAACGCCAAAGCGCTGAACTAATCAGCGTATGCAGGGCAAGTTGGAGACGTTGGGGAAGCCCTATGGGATCAGGCCGTTGCGGCGTTCGGTGCGAGGCTAGGGGTCGGCGGTACGCCTTCCGAGGGCTGCTCGCCAGACCTGGTAGAGGATGAGCAGGGCGCCGAACGAGAGAAAGCCCGTATCATGCCGGCGAAGCGGCGGGCGGACGGCCTGGTAGACGGCGTAGGCGAGCGGGCTCACCCAGCGGTGCACGGTCTTGGAGACCTGCGAGGTCTTGATGTAGACGTTGAGGGGACCGGTCTTGCCCCGTGACGCGCGGTTGGGCGCCGGCAGGGGGCGGCCTGCCGCGACGTCCTTGAAGACGCCGTAGGCCGGCTTGGGCGAGCCGTCCTGGCGCAAGAGCCCGAAGTGATACTCGATGCCGACCACCTCGTGGTGCTCCCCCCCGAAGATGGACAGGGCGGGAGGATCCTGGAGCTCGTAGGCGTTGATCACGTGGTGGCGATTATGCGGCCAGCGATCCGGCCGCATGCGATCGGCCAGGAACGGGAGCGCCTCGGCGTACCAGGCCTCCATCGATTCCTCGCTGTGATCGTCCGGGAAGAAGTTCATCCGGGGTCGCTTGAGGATGGGGACGTTCTGGCAGCTGGAGTAGCCCAGCTCCCCGAGGATGATGGTCTTGCCGTACCAGGCCGAGCGCGGATCGTTCACGCGCTTGGCGGCTTCGTCGAGGCAGTCCCAGGACAAGGGGCCTACGCCGGGGAGCCAGGTATCCGGGTAGTGGTCGATCGCGATCACGTCGATGGCGTCGCCGGCCCGCGCCAGCAGCTGGTCCGTGAAGTGCTCCCACTCGGTCCATGCCGGTAGGGCGGCCGGGGTGAAGTCGTTGAGGTTGGTGATCGCGTTGTAGGCGATGCTCGACCCCGCGGGAAGCTCCTCGCGGGCGATCGTGAAGAGGGGCACGAGCGCCTTCCAGTGGACGCCCGTCGGCAAGGTCACCTTCCAGCCACCCACCGAGAAGGCCTTGGTATGGAAGAGGTTGACGTCGTCCTTGAGATGCGAAAGGTAGTTGTTGGGCTCGTTCCAGACCTGGAAGATCGTCACCCTTTCCGCGAGCTCTCGGCTGATCATGCGGCAGTAGCCACGCCACGCCGCGTGGAAGGCGTCGAGATCCGCATGGACGAGGTCGGCGGACCAGGCGGGAGGATTGTAGAGCACGGCGTAGACGCCGATTCCCGCTTCTGCGAGCTTGCCGAAAAAGTGCCGGTACCACCCGATGGCCTCGGCCGCGAAGCCGTCCGCGTCGGGTTGGACCAGGGCCCAGAGGATATCGACCCGCACCATCGTCACGCCGAGATCGGAGAGCTGCTCCACGGCCCAGTCGGTGTTGGAGTAAAGCTCCGGGACGTCCAGCGTGGGCGAAAGGCGGTACGGGTTGAGGTTGATGCTCCAGTTCAACTTTTGCATGCAGACTCCTTCCCCTTCGTATGCCCCGGATGGCCAGATCGTAACCGCGCAAGCCACCTTCCCGTCTCGCTTCGGCGGCCGTCAAGCCAAGCACGCCTTGTCGCGGCCCGGTATAATGAAGGTGATGCTACCCGAAACCCTCAAGGCCCGTCTCGAACAGCTCCCCACGACCCCCGGCGTTTACCTCATGAAGGACGGGCGGGGGACGATCGTCTACGTCGGCAAGGCCGTCAACCTGCGCTCCCGGGTCCGCAGCTACTTTCGCGAGGATAAGAACCACTCGGCGAAGGTCCGGGCCATGGTCCGGCAAATCGCGGATCTGGAGACGATCTCGACCGATACCGAAGTCGAGGCCCTGGTCCTCGAGAACACGCTGATCAAGCGGCATCGCCCCTACTTCAACATCCTCCTGAAGGATGACAAGACCTACCCTTACCTCAAGCTCACGCTCAACGAAGCGTATCCGCGGCTGATCGTCACCCGGCGGCGCGTGGCGGACGGCGCGCGCTACTTCGGCCCCTACCCGGACGCCGGGGCCATGCACGCGACGGTGCGGCTGATCAAGCAGTTGTTTCCCCTGCGGCAGCGGCCGAAGCCGCAGTTTCGCGATCGCCCCTGCCTGAACTACGCCATCGGCCGCTGCCTGGGGCCTTGCCAGGGCCTGGTCTCGAAAGAAGATTACCGTGAGGTGGTCCGCAAGGTGGAGGCCTTCCTCTCGGGGCGGCACCGCGAGCTGGTGCGCGAGCTGGAAGCCGGCATGCGCGAGGCGAGCGCGGCCCTGGACTTCGAGCGTGCCGCCACCCTCCGGGATCAGATTCAAGCCATCGGCCGCCTGATGGAACAGCAGAAGGTCGACGCCGACACCGATGCCGACCAGGACGTGATCGGCCTGGCCGCGGATGACGCGACCGTGGCGGTCCAGGTCTTCCAGATTCGCGAGGGACGCCTGACCGGAAGGCGCGAGCACGAGCTCGATCGCGAAGGCTCCGAGCTTTCCGAAGTCCTGAGCGCCTTCCTCGGGCTCTTTTACTCGGATGCGGAGACCGTGCCTGCCGAGATCCTGCTGCGCGAGGAGCCCATGGGCGCCGAACTCCTGGCCGAATGGCTCACCTCCCGGCGGGGAACCAAGGTCCGCCTCAAGGTTCCGCAGCGGGGCGACAAGGAGAAACTCTTGAAAATGGCGGAGACCAACGCGCAACAGGCCCTGGATCGGGGCCGCCTGGCGCGCTGGGCGGCCATCGAGCGAGGACCGCAGGCCGCCTTGGCGGAGCTGGGAACGGCGTTGAACTGTCCGCCCCCCCGGCGCATCGAGGGCTTCGACATCTCGCATGCCCAAGGCTCGGATACGGTGGCCTCGATGGTGGTCTTCATCGACGGGAAGCCGGCCAAGGACCAGTACCGCAAGTTCAAGATCCGCACGGTGGAAGGCATCGACGACTTCGCTTCGATGCGCGAGGTCGTGACCCGGCGCTACCGCAAGCTCGCGGACGGGGAAACGGAGGGCTGGGAAGCGCCGGATGCGATCCTGATCGACGGCGGCAAGGGCCAGCTCAACGCCGCGGTGGCGGCTTTGGACGCCCTGGGGGTCGACCTTCCCATTTTTGGGTTGGCCAAGCAATTCGAAGAGATCTACCTTCCCGGCCAAAAGGACGGGATCCAGCTCGGCGATCGCTCGCCTGCGCGGCATCTGATCCAGCGGCTTCGCGACGAGGCCCACCGCTTCGCGATTACGTTTCACCGAAACCTGCGAGGCAAGCGCATGACGCGCTCGATCCTCGACGAGGTGCCGGGTCTCGGCGAGAAGCGCAAGACCCAGCTCCTCAAGCGCTTGGGCTCGGTGGAGGCCATGCGGGGCATGACGGCGGAGGCGATCGCCGAGAAGGGGGGCATCCCCTTGAAGGTTGCTCAAACCGTCGCGGAGCGCCTGGGAGCCCCGGCGGACGTGGCCTCGGCGGGGGGGCTCAGCTGAGGCGGGCCTGCTTTTCTGCCGCGCGTGGGGCATGCCATGGGGATTGATTCTGGCGAAGTCGGGTAGAAAAAGAGTCGAACGAACGAAGGAGTCACGGTTGCCTTGCGGAAACTCAGTCTGATCCTCTCGATGCTGCTGCTTGCCGGCTGGCTGGCCCCCGCGCACGCGGAGCCCTCCATTCAGCAGCACCGCAGCCGCCTTCAGCAGATTCAGGAGCGCCTGGGCGAAGTGCGCGAGAAGGCCAAGCAATTGAAGGTCAAGGAGCGCAAGGCGGTTTCCGAGCTTTCGGTGCTTCAGCAGAAGCTGGAGCGCACCCAGGTTCAGCTGGAGGACTCGCAGTACCGCTTGGCTCGGACCCAGAACCGCCTCAACGCCACCAAGAAGTCGCTCGACACGGCCAAGACGAAGTTCGAGCGCCAGCAGATTACGGCGGGCTCGCGGCTTCGCGCGATTTACAAGCATCGTCAGACCAACCTCTGGGAGGCCTTGCTCACGGCTCCGGACATGGTGGCCTTCTTGACCCGCTACCAGTTCTTCAAGCACGTCACTAAGCAGGATGCTCAGGTGCTCTCCGCGTTGGATCGGCAGATGGCCGAAATCACGCACCAGAAGCGCAAGTATGACGAGCAGGTTCAGACGATCGCGTCGATCACCCAGACCATCTCCAATCAGAAGCGGGAGGTCCAGGAGGATACGCAATCGCAGTCGAGCCTGGTCACGAAGCTACGCTCGGAGCGGGCCGCGTACGAGCAGGCGGCTGCGCAATTGGAACGAGATTCTCAGGAGATCGAGACGATGATCCGGCGGATGTTGGCGAACCGCCGGAAGGCTCCGCGCCTGGGTACCGGGAAGTTCACGATGCCGGTGAACGGCCGCCTCAGTTCGAACTTCGGTCCGCGCAAGCACCCGATTCACGGGGTGGTGAAGCGCCATACCGGTGTAGACTTCGGGGCTCCGCACGGGACCCCGATCCGGGCCGCGGACGGGGGCGTGGTATTATATGTCGGATGGTACGGGGGGTACGGCAAGATCGTCATGATCGACCATGGCGACGATCTCGTGACCCTTTACGCCCATACCTCTCAGTACGTCGTCTCGACCGGAGAAAAGATCGCCCGGGGGCAGGTCATCGCTTACATCGGCTCGACCGGCCTGTCGACGGGACCGCATCTTCACTTCGAAGTCCGCCGCAACGGAACCCCGGTGAACCCGATAGGTTACCTCCAGTAGGGGGTATGGAATCCTGTGGCCCTAGAGCGTCTCGGTCTCCCTGCCCTAGCGCCGCCCCGCAGCGCCTCGCGCGTGTCTACGGCGGGTCCTGGTGGAGGCACTAACCCCGGAGAGGATGAGAAATGAGAAATAAACTTGGGAACTACCTCGTGGTCCTGGCGCTCATGGCGGGGTCCTTCGGGGTCGGCATGGGGGTTCAGCCCCTCCAGGTCGCGGCGCAGACCCGCAGCTTCTCCACCTTTCTTCAGGTCTACGACCTGGTGAAGAGCGAGTTTCTCGATGCCAAGGTCGAGGAGTCCAAGTTGGAGTACGGTGCCATTCGCGGCATGCTGGACTCGCTCGAGGATCCCTACACCCGTTTCATGGAGCCCAAGAGCTTCAAGTCGATGCAAGAGGAGCGCCACGGGGCCTTCGGCGGTATCGGCATCCAGATCGGCATGCGCGACAAGCACCTGGCGGTCATCTCTCCCATGGAAGACACCCCGGCTTACAAGGCGGGCCTGCGCGCGGGCGACCACATCATGGAAGTGGACGGCAAGTCCACCAAGGACATGGCCATCGAAGAGGCCGTGACCTTGATTCGCGGCCCCAAGGGCAGCAAGGTCACCCTGACCATCGGCCGCGATGGCGTCAAGGAGTCCCTCAAGATCGCGATCGTCCGTGACAACATCGTCACCAAGGCCGTCAAGACCAAGGACCTCCAGGGCAACATCGGCTACATCCGCCTCACGTCCTTCATGAGCGAGACCGCGGACACCGAGATGCGCAAGGCGCTCGAGAAGTACAAGAACTCCAAGGGGCTGATCCTGGACCTGCGTTCGAATCCCGGCGGCTTGTTGCCCAACGCCGTGAACATCGGCTCGATGTTCATCAAGTCGGGCCCGATCGTGCAGATCGTCGATCGCGAGGGCAACCGCGAGAAGCTCAACGCTTCGGGTCGTCCGATCGTCGCGGCGAACAAGCCCATGGTCGTCCTCGTGGACGGCGGCTCCGCCTCGGCCTCCGAGATCCTCGCAGGCGCCTTGCAGGACACCAAGCGGGCCAAGCTGGTCGGTACCAAGACGTTCGGCAAGGGCCTGGTCCAGACCGTCCATGCCCTCGAGGGCGGGGCCGGCGTCGCCATCACCACCAATAAGTACCTGACCTCGGCGGGGAACGACATCAACAAGAAGGGCATCGTCCCCGACGTGGTCATCGAGTTCCCGCAGCCGGCCAAGACGGACAAGCCCGAGGAGCTTCCGACGCTCGACGAGATGATCGATCAGGGCAAGGACGTCCAGCTCGAGAAGGCCAAGGAGATCCTCGGCCAGATGATGAGCAAGAATTAGCCAAGGGCGACTTTAGACGAACGAAGGGGCGGGAACCACGGTTCCCGCCCCTTCGTCATGCGCTTACAGCCACTACGGCGTGGCTTCGGGGGTCAAGAGGAGGATGCGATCGCCGTCGAGGAGATAGATGCCGTCGCCTTCCGCGGGGGCGAGGCGGGAGGGGTGCGTCAGGGCGATCGCCGTGCCGGCACCCGACTCGGTGACGTCACTGCCTCCGCCGACCACTGGGAAGAGGGCGCCGGAGGGGCTGACCCAGACGACCCGGTTCTTGCCGGTTTCGCTCACGAGGGCGCCGCGGCCGGCAGGGAGGACTCCCTGGGGGCTCGCGAGGTCACGGGCCAGGGTCGTGATCGCCCCGTCGGGCTGGATGCGCTTGAGCTCTCCGAGCCCCGCGTCGACCACCCAGAGCGTGCCGTCCGCGCCGCGCGCCATGGCGACGGGGCGCTCGAAGGCTTCCTCGGTACCGGGCACGGTCGAGATGCGGCCTTCCTTGTCGATCCGGCGAATCCGGCGGTTGCCGGTATCGGCGACGAAGGCGGAGCCGTCGGGGGCCAACGTCACGTCCGACGGGGAGTTGAGCTGGGCGCTGGTGGCGAGACCCCCGTCTCCGAGGGGCAGGAGGGCGGTGCCGGTACCGGCGAAAGGCATGGGTTTCCCGGCAGGCAAGGGGATCTGCCAGATCCGGTTGGCGGCGGGGTCCGCCGCCAGGACGGTGCTCGCGCTCCAGGCGAGTCCGGCCGGCTCCTTGAGGGGCGCGCCGGAGGCGACGGTGGCGAGGGGTTCGTCGGGGCCCATGTGAAGGATGCCCCGGGGGGTGGAGACCAGGAGGCCGTCCGGGCCCGAGGCCAGTCCGGTCGGGTCGGGAAGGTCGGCCGTGACGGTGGAAACCGCGTAGGACGGGGCCTTCTCGGCGGGCGGCGCTTGGCAGGCGGTGAGGGTGAAGGCCAGGGCGAGGGCGAGGTGGCGGCGGGTCATGGGATCCTCCTTTTCCTTGCATGATACCCGATGTGGCCTTGGCCATGCTGGCCATCGACGCGAGGAGGCGGGACGCGTAGGCTGGCATGGGAAGCGAGCGGGCAGCCGAGGGGAAGACCTAGGCGAGACGAGGGCGGGACGAGGCGGGGAGAGCGGCATGGAGCGCGGCATGGAGCGGGGGAGCGATGGGGCGATCAAAGGCGCAATCAAGGGCGCAATCAAAGAGACGGCCGTTAGAGCCGCCGAGTGACCAACGGCTCGGGCGGAAGTGGGCCTCGCTGGGGATGAGCCTGGGGGCGATCGCCATGATGGCGGCATGCGGACCGGGAGGCCCCGTACCGGCGGTTTCCCCGGGGCCGTCGACCTCTCCAGAGCCGATACCGCTACTCTTGCCGTTGCCCGGAGTGGCGTCGGCCCCGCCGGGGACCCTCCGGGAGCCCCAGGTGGTGATCCGCTCGCGCGAGCTCACGCGCGAACTGGACGGCTGGTGGCGCCTGGAGGGACGGCTCGCCAATGCCGGGGAGCTTCCGGCTCAAGAGGTGGGGCTGACGGCGCGCTTCTACGACCAATGGGGAGTACTCGTCGACACCCGAGACGCCCTCCTCACTCCGGATCTCCTGGAGCCCGGTCAGGAGGGCCGATTCACCGTGACCTGGCCTCCCGATCGCAAGGTGGACTCGGTCACCCTCCAGCCGCGCTGGGTCTATATTCCCGATACGTCGCAAGCGCGGGGGATGCTGCTCGGGCCCCAGGCCTGGTGAGCCGATAACGCGGCTGAATTCCCTCAGCAAGGTGGGCGGCACCCAGCTTCGCGCCGTCGGGTAGCGGATCCTCCCGCTTGCTGCGGTCGGCAAGGCTGCGGGATTATGTTAAAATCCTCGGAGCGATTCCGTTTCGGCAGATTGCCGGCCCTAGCTTCCGGTGAAGGAGACCCGCCCCGTATGACCACCCGCAAGACCACTCCGGACCTCGTCACTCTCGGCATCGACCTGGGCCGCTCGGAAGCGCGCCTTTACGACGGGGAGACCTTGATTGCCCTGCCGGCCATCCTTGGCGGGCCCGTCGCGACCATTCGCCGCGGCTCCTCGCAGGTGATCGACGAGACGCTCGACACCCATCTCACGGTCAAGCTCGGCGCGAAGACCTACTCGGTGGGTCGTTACGCCCTGGAGCAGCCCTACCACCTTCCCCTCAACGATCTCGACCTCTTCGCGGACGACCTGAACCTGGTCATGCTGCTCACGCTGCTGGGCCTCTACGCCCGCCGCAAGGGCCTCGAGGGCACGCCCAAGTTCAAGCTCTGCATCGGTCTTCCGGTCGCCCTCTCGCGCCGGACCGACTACGTCGACACCCACCTCCGGGCCTGGGAACGCCTTCACACCTTCGAACTCTCCGGCAAGCTCATGGGCGTGGACATCGCGCAGATCGACGTCATCCCCCAGCCGGTGGGCGCGGTCTACGCCGGCTTGCTGGCGGGGCAGCTCGATTACGCTCCCGATGAGAACATCGGCGTGATCGACCCGGGGCACCTCACCTCCGACTGGGTGGTGGTTCGCCTTCCCAACGAGCTCTCCAACTACTCGGGTCAGAGCACGGCCGCGGCGGGCCTCCGCCTCACCGACGCCATCTCCAACTACCTCTCGGATCAAGGCATCATGCGCCTGGACCCGGTCGCCCTCATGGAGGCCGCGGCCACGGGCCAGTACGTCCATAACGGCGTGACCTACTCCATTCCCTCCGAGATCATCGACGAGCTGGTCGAGATGATGGCCTTGCAGATTGCCCTCACCGTCAAGCAATCGTGGCGCGATCTGTCGATCGACCGGATGCTTCTGGTCGGCGGTTTCGGGCGCCTCCTGTACCCGCACCTCACCCAGCACCCGTACTTCCGCGATTTGCAGCTCGGCCAGGACCACCGCTACTTCAACGTGAAGGGAGCCTACGAGTACGCGATCGCCGCTCCGTTGCGCGAGGGGCTTGCGGCGGCTGCACCGGCCGCTCCTGCGGTGCGCGAAGCCAAGGTCGCTGCGGCCAAGCCGGCTCCGGTCGAGCCGGCGGCCACCGAAACCCCGGCCGAGACGCCCGTCGAGGCCTAGGTCGTGTTGGACTCCCTGCAGTCAAGCATCTTGCGGCTTCTCGGCCGCGAGGTCGATCCGCTCGGAACGATCACCCCTGAGCAATTGAAGGCGGTGCTCAAGTCCATCGAGGGCAAGTACAACTCCCTCAGGGACGAGAACAAGCGCCTCAAGGGGGTGATCGACGAGCACCTTGAGCATATCGAGCGCCTTCAGCTCGATCTCAAGGAGGCCCGGGAGTCCTTGAAACCTCAGGGGACGGATGGGCTCCAGCGCCAGCGCGACGAGCTCAACGCCCAGCTCGAGGAGCTCCAGCGCACGCGCGCGCTGGAGCGGGCCCAGTGGGAGGCCAAGTTCGCCGATCTTGAGAACAAGCATATCGACGCTCAGCGTCAGCGCTTGGACGAGGTGCAGGCTCGGGAAGATGTCGACCTGCGTCACCAGGCGGAGCTGCTTTCGCTTCGCGAGGAAATCTCCCGCATGGAGGCTCAAGTTTCCCGCCAGGAGTCCGATACCGAGATCAGGAACCGGCTCGACAGTGAGAAGCAAACGCTTCGCGCTCGCGTCGACGAATTGACCGCCGAGCGCGATCAGTTCGAGGCGGAGCTTCAAGAACTGAAGCGCTCGCAGGCATCGCGTCGCGAGGTCGCGCCTCAGACGCCGAGCACCGGTTCCACGGTACCGCCCCAGGCACCGCCCAACGCTTCCCCTCCGAGCGAGAGCCCGGACCGCCGCGAGCTTCTGGCTCGTCTCATCGGCGGAGGAAACTAAGCGGGCCCGATCGAGGACCCTCCATGATTCGCGGGATCTACACGGCCGCCGCCGGCATGACGGCGCAACTGGCCAAGCAGGACGTCATCTCCAACAACCTCGCCAACGTCAATTCGACGGGCTACAAGCAGGATGTGGCGGTCTTCCGCACGCGCATGGATCAGACCCTTTACCGCCTGGAGCAGACGGCCCAGCGCCCTACCCCCGACGTGCGTCGGATGGGCGAACTCTCCACCGGCGTCTACCTCGACGAGATCGCGACGCGCTTCGAGGCCGGTTCCATTCGTCAGACCGAGAACCCTTACGACTTCGCCCTGGAGGGCGAGGGCTTCTTCGTGCTTGAAGAAGCGGACGGCACTCAGCTTCTCACTCGGGACGGCTCCTTCGCGCGCAGCGCCGAAGGCTTCCTCGTCGACAAGTCGGGCCGGAGGGTGCTCGGTGAGGGCGGAGCTCCGGTCATGCTGGGAGATGGTCGCCTTCAGGTGAGCCGTGACGGCGGCATCACCATCGATCGGCTCAATGGGGATACCTTTCAGCAAGAACCGGCCGGCCGCCTCATGGTCGTGACCGTCGCGGATCCCCGCACCGAACTGGAGAAGCGCGGCGACAACGCCTTCGTGCTGACGGGCGGAGCCCAGACCGTGCCCGCTCAGGGAACGTTCGTGGTGCAGGAAGCGCTCGAAGCGTCGACGGTCAATCCAGTCCGCGAGATGGTGGAGATGATCGCGGTGCACCGCGCCTACGAGGCTTCGCAGCGGACCTTGACGGCCCAGGACGAGACCCTCGGCAAGGCCGTCAACGAGATTGCTCGCTAGCCCTAAACTTTCTGTAATTCCCTCCGATAATCTCTCTTGGCCCATTTTTGGGAGAGTTCGAACCAGCCGGACAGGGGTGACCTGAGGCTGGAGCCCGCTGACCGACTGATGCGGGCCGACGAAAGGAACCACCATGCTCGGATCCCTGTGGTCTGCGGCCTCGGGTATGAAGGCGCAGCAGCTCAACATCGACGTGACGTCGAATAACCTTGCCAACGTCAACACCGCGGGCTTCAAGAAGGGCCGCGCGGAGTTCCAGGATCTCATGTACCGCACGGCGCGTGCGGCGGGCGCTCCCGTCAACACGGGCTCGACCACTCCGGTGGGCATGCAGGTCGGCAACGGCGTCCGTTCGGTGGCCATCAGCCGGATCTTCTCGCAGGGTGATTTCCAGCAGACCGAGAACCCCTACGATTTGACGGTCGAGGGTGACGGCTTCTTCCAGGTCCAGCTTCCCGATGGCACCACGGCCTTCACGCGCGACGGCACTTTCAAGGTGGACTCGCGGGGCCAGCTGGTCACCAGCGAGGGCTACTTGCTTCAGCCCAATGTCACGGTTCCCGAGAACGCCCGCGAGGTCACCGTGAGCGGGGAAGGCGTCGTGACCGCCACGATCGATGGCAACCCCGCCCAGCTGGGTGAACTGCAGATTGCGCGCTTCGTGAACGCGGCGGGTCTGACGGCCGTGGGCCAGAACCTCTTCCGTCCCACGGCGGCTTCCGGGGATCCCATCGTGAGCGCCCCGGGCGTTGACGGGATGGGTCGGGTTCTTCAGGGTTACGTCGAGAGCTCCAACGTCCGCGTGATCGAGGAGATGGTCAACCTGATCGTGGCCCAGCGGGCCTACGAGGCCAATTCCAAGTCGATCCAGACCGCCGACGACATGCTCCAGGGCGCGAACTCGCTGAAGCGCTAGGGGTAGGCGATGAACGATCTCGGCGTCGATTTCAACCGGCAAGTCCTCCAGGATGCCAAGCTCACTCCGGAGCAGCGCAAGCTCAAGGCCGTCTGCCGCGAGTTCGAAGCGGTCATGATCGGGCAGATGCTCTCGCAGGTCAGCGCTTCGAGCAAGGGAGGCATGCTGGACGGGGGATCGGCGATGCGGACCTACCGCAGCATGATGGACGACGCTTTGGCGCGCGATATCGCTCACGGCGAGGGCATGGGGGTGGCCGACATGCTCTACAAGCAACTGGCGGCTCGTCAACGTTAGGCAAGCGCCCGCGGCTGTTGCGAAGCGCCTGCGGCCTAAAGTTAGTAAAGCGAGCGTTAGACGAGAGCCGCATGAAGTGCAACTGATAGCCCTGGCTCGCTGTCCTGCAGCAACAAGAACGCTCTAGATTTGATTACGGCTCCCCGGACGCGCGTCCGGGGAGCCGCTTCGTTTCAACGGACAGGATTCCGGGAATTCAAGGCATATGCCATTAGCCAATTGTTCACTTTGCAATCGCCTCTTCAACCGCTCGGTTCATGAGGCTTGCCCCGATTGCCGGGAAGCGGAAGAAATCGCCTACGCGCAACTTTGCGAGTATCTGGGTCGCCACCCCGAAGCGACCCTCGACGAGGTGGTGCAAGCGACCGGGGTGGAACCGGAGCAGATCCGACGTATGGTGCGCACCGGCCGCTTGGCGGGCTTCGATGCCCTGGCCATGTCGGTGCTTTCTTGTCAGCGCTGCGGAGTGCCGGTTCCGCTGGGGCGTTTCTGCGCGCCGTGCCAGCGGGACTTGCGCCAAGGCTTTTCCCTCGTGCGCTGATCCGGGGTTTCCCGCAAAACTTCCCCACCTTTTTCTCAAGTCCACTCGTTCCCTGCCGATAAGGTAGATAGAGACCCCGCGACCGTGAAACGGGGAAAGGGTGGATCCAGTGAGAATTTCAAACGAACAAATTCAACAAATCCTGCAGACCCAGGGCGTGAAGCCCAAGAGCGGCCCTGCTGGTGCCTCCCGCGTGGAGGGCGTGCAGGCTGCCGATGCGGCCCAGTTCTCGCTCACCAGTCAGGAAGTGACCAAGGCGCTCGGCGTAATTGCCAAGCAGCCTGCGCTCCGGACCGATCGGGTCGAGGAGCTCAAGGCGCAGATTGCCGCCGGGACCTACCAGGTCTCGGGTCAGGACCTCGCTCGCGCGATCCTGTCGCGGAATCTGGCCAACGACCTTCAGTAGCGGACGCTGAACGATGGATGAGCGTCCGATGGGGCTCGAGGAGCTGCTCGCCGAGCTGGAGTCGCTGTTGCGCGACGAGCTTTCGGCCTACACCCACCTGGTGAATCGCCTGCCGTTCAAGATCGCCTTGATCAAGAAGAACCGGGCGGCTCAGCTGGAGCGTCTGATCGCGCAAGAAACGGGTGAGATGGAGGTCTTGAGCGGCCTCGATTTGCGGCGTACCGAGGTATCGCGGGCGATCGCCCAGCAACTGCCGCAGCCTGCTCAGAGCCTCAAGGAACTCCTGCCCCAGCTTTCCGAGTCCTGGCGGAATCGCCTCGCGCCCTTGGGCGACGAGTTGCGCGCCAAGGTCGAGGATCTGCAGGCGGGCAACCAGACCAGCAAGGAGCTGCTGGCCCTCTCCATCGATTACGCCGCTTACACGCTCGAGGTCATCGCCCAGGCGGCGACGCCCGAGGGAATGGTTTACGACGGGAGCGTCTCGGAGGCTCCCAGCTTGCTCTTGGATCGGAGGGCCTGATGGATTTCTCATTGCTGGGCATCAATGCCGCCGTGCGCGGCATGGCTGCCGCGCAGACGGCCCTCAACACCATGGGCCACAACGTGGCCAACGCCAACACGGAAGGCTACTCCCGCCAGCGCGTGAACGTCTCCGCGGCCTCGCCGCTCCCGACTCCCGGCTTCAACACGCCGGTGCGGGTCGCGTCGATTGGCGCCGGCACGCAGATCAACGGCATCAACCGGCTGCGCGACGAATTCCTCGATCTTCAGGTGCGCCGCGAGAACGCGACCCTGGGAGCCAACCAGGCCTTCGCCGAGCACGTCAAGCTGATCGAAGACATCTTCCACGAGCCCTCGGAGACGGGACTTTCTGCGCTCTTCAACGAGTTCTTCAACTCCTGGCATACTCTGACCTCCAACCCGGAGTCTCCGGGCGTCCGGGCGGTCGTGCGCGATCAGGCCGCGACGCTGGCCAACGCCCTCAACGATGCCTCCCAGCGCCTCACCACCCAGCGCAAGGAGATCGATGGCCAGCTTCGCAACGCGATCACCGACATCAACCTCTTCACGACGCAGATCGCCCAGCTCAACGTACAGATCGCCGAGGTTCAGGTGGGCGGCGGGTCCGCCAACCAGCTCCTGGATCAGCGCGATCTCCTGCTCGAGAAGATCTCCAAGCTGGTCAACCTCCATACGGTTCAGCATGAGGACGGCAACGTCTGGGTCTACCTGAACGGTCGCGCCCTGGTGGCGGGAAGCATCCAGACCCCATTGGAATTTCGTCCCAATGCCGAGGGCGGCTACTCGGACATCGTCTTCGAGGGTAGCGTGGTGCCGCAGCCTGAGGTCGGAGCCGCGCTCGGAGCGCTGCTTCAGCTGCGCGACGACGTGATCGGCCGCGAGCGTTATCGCCCGGCCGTTCCGGCGCTTCCCGACACCCCCAACGGCATTTTGCATCGTCTGGACACCTTGGCCAACGTGCTGGCGAATGAGGTCAACGCCCTGCACCGGGCAGGCTCCCTGACGGACGGGACTCCCAGCAACCGGGACTTCTTCGTGAACTTCCGCAATCCGGGGTCCTCGACGATGGGGGCGGGGCAGATTGCCGTGAACCCGGACATCATGAACGGGACGGCGGGCCTCGAGCTGATCGCGACCGGAGGCACTCCCTCGACGGGGCCTGGCGATACCGCGATCGCGAAGGCGATCGCCGCCCTGCGCAACAAGTCGACCATGGGACCGACGGCGACCTTCGAGGACGATTACCGCAACTTTTTGGCGGGTCTGGGCGTCTTGGGGCTTTCCGCCCAGCGGATGGTCAAGAACCAGGGTGAAGTCTTGAATCACCTCTCCCAGCGAAAGGAAGAGGTCTCGGGCGTCAACATGGACGAGGAAATGGCCGATATGGTGCGCTACCAGCATGCCTACCAGGCCTCGGCGCGCGCGCTCAACACCTTTGATGAGATCCTCGACCGGATCATCAACGGGCTCGGCGCGGGTCGCTAGATACGTTCGGTCGCTTAGTTAGAGCGCCAGCGGCGTCATCAGGAGGTTTAGGGCATGCGCATCACCAATAACATGATCTTCGGGGCGACCACGCGCAATGCGAATGCCCACCTGGAGAAGCTCTTCGGCCTTCAGAACCAGCTCGCGACGGGCAAGAAGATCACGCGGCCGTCGGACGATCCGACCGGGACCGATCGCGCGATGCTGCTGCGAGGCACCCTCAAGCAGCAGGAGCAGTACCAGGAGAACATCCGAGACGCCGGTACCTGGTTGAAGCTCACCGACGGAGCCCTCGACGAGGCCTACTCGGTCATGGACCGTGCCCGCGAGCTCGCCGTCAGCGGGGCCAACGATCCCAACCAGGTCGCCGAGCGCAACGCCATGGCCGAAGAGATCAAGCAGCTTCGCTCGCAACTCCAGGTCATCGCCAACTCCGAGATCAACGGCCGCTTCATCTTCGGCGGCACCAAGACGGTCGTTCAGCCGACGTCCGTTCCGCCGTTCAGCTTGCCGTATCCGAATCCCGTGCCGCCGGCGACCGAGATCGCCTACACGGGTAACGACGTGCTCATGGACGTCGAGGTCGTCCCCGGGGTCACGCTTCCCTTCAACACGCCGGGCACGTCGGCCTTCGGCGATTCGGCCGATGCGGACCGGGCGTTCAAGGTGCTCGAGGATCTCGAGAATGCCCTGAGAGCGGGAGACTCTGGTCAGATCAGCGCTCAGATCGGCCGCTTGGACGTGGCCATGGGCCGGGTTTCCACGGAGCGTGCGGTGGTCGGAAGCCGGATCAACCGCCTGGACCTTCTTGAGAATCGCTATGCCGATGCGGCCGTCTCCTACAAGGAGCGCCTCTCGGAGACGGAGGAGCCCGAGTTCGCGGACGTGGTTTCCCAGCTCATGCAGTCGGAAGCGGTCTATCAGGCCTCGCTCGCGGCGAGCTCTCGGATCATCCAGCCGTCGCTGCTGGATTATTTACGGTAGAATAGAGCGGTAATCCCCGCCATGACCGAGGTCCATCCATGAAGCTCGAAACCCGCCAGTTCGGTTCCCTTGAGATCGAGCCGGCCAGCATTCTCACCTTCCCCTCGGGCCTTCTCGGCTTCGAGGAACTCAAGCGCTTCGTTCTCTTGGAGCGTTCCGAGATCGCCCCCCTGGAGTGGCTGCAGTCGGTGGAGAATCCGCAGATCGTCTTCACCGTCATCGATCCGGCCGTCGTCTTCGGGAATTACCAGCCTGAGCTGACGTCCGACGACTGGGCGGCGCTGGGCATTCCGGAGGGCTCGCCCGTCAAGGTTCGGGTGCTCGTGACCGTTCCCAAGGATCCCGCCGAGATGACCGCCAACCTGCTCGGACCCCTGGTATTCAGCCCCGACCATGGGAAGGGCCGGCAGGTCGTGCTCGTCGACTCGGACTACCCCGTCCGCCAGCGCCTGCTTCCCGAGCCGGCTGCGGTCTAGGAGGTCACTTGCTTGTCCTGAATCGCAAACCCAACCAGAGCATCATGATCGGCGAGGACATCGAGGTCGTCATCCTCGAGGTCAAAGGCGACAACGTCAAGATCGGTCTCAAGGCTCCCCGCAACGTTCCGGTCTTCCGTCAGGAGCTCCTGGCCGAACTCAAGGCCGAGAACCAGCGCGCGGCGGCCCAGGCGTCCCCCGAGGCGGCTGCGCAACTGCTCAAACAGGTTATCCAGAAGCCTCAAGCTTAGCTCGGCTTAGAGGCCTCGTCACTCCTATCATAAAAGCCGCGAGCGCTAGCCGCCGCCCTTCGGGCGAGCCCCGGCTTTGCCTCACGATGCCTTGATAGGACTCCGGAGCCGGTGGTATAAAGGGGGAGTTGACCTCCCCTTCGTTCTGCGATTGAGGCCCCATTGAAGATCCGCCAATTTACCGCCGCCACCATGCAGGAGGCGCGGATGAAGATCAAGATGGACCTGGGCCCAGACGCCGTCATTCTTCACTCGCGCACGTTCAAGCGCGGCGGCATCTTCGGCTTCTTCAGCAAGGAACAAGTGGAGGTCCTCGCGGCGATCGACACTCCCGAGCGCCCGTTCACTTTGCGCCCTAGCGCGCCTGTCCCGGAACCCGCTGTGCGGGTGCCCGAACCGACTCCCCGAGAGACGCATGCCCCTGAGCCCAAGTTCGAAGTGGCGGCGACCATTCCGGTCGCCCCTCGCGGGGCGGATAAGGCGGAGCTTGCCGAGATCCGCGAGGCCGTGGGAGAGGTCAAGCAGATCCTGAGCACGGTCAAGACCCAGCTCGAGGTTCCTCGCGCCACCACGGCGGCTCCCTGGCCGGAGAAGTGGCAGCCCCTCTACGAGCGCATGGTCGCCTCGGAATTGGATCCCTCGCTCATCCAGACCCTGATGACGCGCCTGGTGCAGGAATCGGACGTGGAGCAAGGCGTCCGTGCCCTGGAGCCTACCATCATCGAGTGGCTGCAAGGGGGAGGCCCCATCGAGACGGCCACCGGCGCCGGGCCGACCATCGTGGCCCTGGTCGGTCCCACGGGCGTGGGCAAGACTACCACGATCGCCAAGCTGGCCGCGAATTTCCGGTTGTTGGCCCAGAAGGACGTCGGGCTGATCACCATCGATACCTACCGGGTGGCCGCCGTCGAGCAGTTGCGGACCTACGGGGACATCATCGGGATTCCGGTGGAGGTGGTGCTGACGCCGAGCGCGCTCAAGCAGGCGCTGGACCGCTTCCAGAACAAGGACCTGGTGCTCATCGACACGGCGGGGCGATCGCCCTCCAACCGCATGCACCTCAACGAGCTCAAGGGCTTCCTCGACTTCCCGCATCCCAAGGAAGTCCATCTGGTGCTCTCCGCGACCACCAACCGCGCCAACCTCCAGAAAGTCGTGGACGCCTTCACCCCGGTCGGCATCGACCGCCTGGCTTTCACCAAGATCGACGAATCCGTGGCCTTCGGCGGCCTCGTCTCCACAGCGCATGCCCTGGGCAAGCCGCTGAGTTACCTGACGACGGGTCAGAGCGTTCCTGATGATATCCGCGAGGCGGAACCTCAGGCGATCGCCAAGGCCCTGATCGATGAGCTTCTGTCATGAGCGATCAGGCCGAAAAACTGCGCGCCCTCGTGCAGCAACAGAGCGAGAAGCTCACCCCGCCGGTCCTGGCGTCCGAGTCGCTCGGCCCACGCTTCAAGACCCGCACGATTGTGGTCACGAGCGGCAAGGGCGGCGTCGGTAAAACCAACCTCACCGTCAACCTGGCCCTGGCCTTCGCCAAGCGCGGCAAGAAGACCCTGCTCTTCGACGCCGACCTCGGCATGGCCAACCTCGACGTCCTGCTGGGAATTTCGCCGCAGCACTCGCTCGTCGACGTGATCCACGAGCGCAAGCGGCTGGACGAGGTGATCTTCCCCATCAGCGAGAACCTCGAACTGATTCCCGGCGGGTCCGGCATCAGTGAACTCGCCAACCTGGCGTCGGAGAAGCTGGAGAGCCTCTTGCTTCGCCTCTCGGAAATCGAAGGGCGCTCGGAGATCCTCTTGATCGACACGGGAGCGGGAATCTCTCGTCAGGTCCTGGACTTCGTCCTGGCGGCCCACGAGGTGATCGTCGTGACCACGCCTGAGCCGACGGCCATCACGGATGCCTACGGGATGATCAAGGCGCTGAACACCCAGAACCCGGGCGCCACCGTCCACTTGCTGGTGAACCAGGCCGACACCGAGCAGGAAGCGCGCTCGGTGGCCTCGAAGCTCACGATGATTGTCGAGCGCTTCCTCGAGATCAAGCTGAACTTCTTGGGCTTCGTCGAGAAAGATGTGAACGTCGGACGCGCCGTCTTGCAGCAGCGCCCGTTCTCGTCGCTTTATCCGTACGCGGTGGCCACCCGGAGGGTCAACATCCTGGCCGGCACGCTACTCGTTCAGAATGACGAGCCATCGGCACCCGAGGGCTTCTTCTCGCGCTTCTTCCGACGAATTGCCAAGTAAAAGACAGAGGGCGGACCAGCTGGTCCGCCCTCTGTCTTTTACTTGGTCGTTTCCGCTAATCCTGAGGCTTGCGGCGACGAGAGCGCCTGCGGCTGTCGCCTTCCGCTAATCCTGAGGCTTGCGGCGACGCGATTGAAGGTACGCGCGGCCGTTGCGGACCGTCTGCAAGGCCCGGCTGACTTCGGACTCCAACTGAGCGAGCACCTGGTCGGCGTAGCGCTCGGCGGAGACCCGCATCTCATGGGCGTCCCGCTGCGCGCCCGCGATGATCTTCTGGGCTTCCTGCTTGGCGCGAGCGATGTCTCCGTCAGGATCCGTGGTCGGGGGCATGCGATCCGAAAGGAAGCTGGGAAGGCCGTTGTCCCCTGCGGGGGCAATCCGGGCGGGCTCTTCCACGAGACGCTCGGCGACCGCGGTGGCCGCCTCGATGGGAGGACGGGGGGGCAGGCTCGACTGGGTGACCAGAGGCTCGGCCGCCGGCACCACGTGCTCGGTGTACGTCTCTTCGGGGATGGCGGACTCCAGGGGCTGGAGCATCTCGTAGCGCCGCTCGGAGCGAGAGGCCTCGTCGCGGGCGATCTCGGTGAGGTAGTTGCTCGACGCGGCCGTCATCGAGAGCTTGGGAGCGCTCTGCTGGCTCTGATCCTGCTGGTACTGGAGCACGAGCTCGCTGCCGTTCAGGCCCATCAGCTTGGCGTACTGACGAATGTAGCCGTGGATGTAGACGGGAGCGGGGAGCTTCGAGACGTCGCCTTCTTCGAGGGCTACGAGGTACGGAAGCTTGATATAAGTCCGCTGGGCCACTTCATCGAGGGAAATTCCCTTGGCTTCGCGGGTTTGACGCAGGATCTGGCTGACAGAGGGCATATACCGGACACTCCTACCGTAGATTGCGGCGTACAAGAGGCTATTCGCGCGGTCGGTGACCATTCTAACATAACGCGATCACTTGCCAACCCTCCTCCATGTCGCTCAGGCGACCTGTCGCCATGGAGACATGGAGGGAAGCGGTCATGAAGCGGTTTTACATGGATGTTAAGTTTTGTTTGACGAAACTCCGTCGCCCGTGGCGAGCCGGGGAGCGGGGTACAATGAGGCCATGCTGAAAACGTTGCGCATCACCAATTTCATCCTGATCGAATCCCTGACTTTGGACCTGGCGGCCGGTATCTGCCTCCTGACCGGCGAAACCGGCGCCGGCAAATCCATCATCATCGACGCCGTGCTGGCGGTACTGGGAGGCCGGGTCTCGACCGACCTGATCCGGGCGGGAGCCGCCCGGGCCAACCTCGAAGCCACCTTCGCCGTGGCGCCCTCGGAGAGCTTATCGGCCATCCTCGAGACGCACGGCATCGAGCCCGCCGTCGACGGAGAACTCACCCTCTCGCGCGAGGTGACGCCCAAAGGCAGCCGCTGCCGCATCGAAGGCCAGCTCGTGCCTCAGTCTGCCCTCAAGGAAGTCGGGGAAACCCTCGTCGACGTTCTCGGTCAGCATGAGAACACGCTTTTGACCCGCTCGCGCGAGCACCTGCGCATCCTCGACGAATTCGCGGGCCCCGAGGCCATGGCCGCCCGCACTGAGACCGCACGGCTCTATGCCAAGCTGCTTTCGCTGCGTGGGGAGCTCTCCGCGCTGGAGCGCACGGCCGCCGAGCGCGAGCGGCAGCGCGACTTCTGGCAGTATCAGCTCGCCGAGATCGAGGCCGCCGAGGTAACGAGTGCCACCGAGGCCGATGACCTCAAGGCCGAACGTCAGATCCTGGTGAACGCCGAGGATCTCAAGCGCGACCTCACCACGGCCTACGGCCGCCTCTACGGCGGGGACGACGCGCCTTCGGTGACCGATCAGGTCGACGAGGTGCTCTCGACCCTGCGCGACGGAGCCGAGCTCGATCCCGAGCTGGGCACGCTCGCCGATGCCGTGGAGGGAGCCCTCTCGACCCTTCAAGACACCGCGCGCGAGATCCGTCGCCGGGCCGAGCGCCTGGAAGCCGATCCCGAGCGTCTGGCCGAGGTCGAGGCCCGTCTCGACCTGCTGCGCGACCTGCTTCGCAAGTACGGCCCCAGCGTCGAGGACATGGACGCCCTCGCCGAGCGCTTGCGCCGGGACCTGGGCACGGCCGAGAGCGATTCGTCGCGCCAGGAGGAAATCCGCGCCGACCTTTCACGGACCGAGAAGCAACTCGACGTCACGGCCCGTCGCCTCACCGAGCTGCGCGAAGCCGCCGCGGGCCGCCTCGAGGAGTCGGTGGGCCAGGAACTCAAGGACCTGGGGATGAAGGAGGCGCGCTTCTTCGTAGGCTTCAAGCCCCATGACGCCGTCGGCTCGGAAGGGGCGCAGACCGCGGAGTTCATGCTGGCTCCCAACCCCGGCGAGCCCCCGCGTCCGCTGGCCAAGACGGCCTCGGGAGGTGAACTCGCCCGCCTGATGCTGGCGCTCAAGACCGTGCTTCACCGCGAGGACGGAACTCCGACCTTGATCTTCGACGAGGTGGACACCGGCATCTCGGGGCGGGCGGCGCAGGTCGTGGCCCAGAAGATCGCCTCGCTAGGCAGCCGCAGCCAGATTCTCTTGATCACGCATATGCCGGCGATCGCCGCCATCGCGGACCGCCACTGGCACATCGAGAAGCGCATCGCCGAGGGCCGCACCTCGGTGGCCCTGGAGCTGCTGGACGGTGACGCCGTGGTCCGCGAGCTCGCGCATATCGCCTCGGGTGACGCCGATTCGCCGGCGGCCATGAGCCATGCCCAGGAGCTGTTGTCCAAGGCGCGGGAGTTCAAGCTTCAGGCCTCCGTCCCGCCGCTGGCCTCGGGTGGAAGGCGGAAATGAGTGATTGCCGCATCCGACTCCGGAACGGCGCACGCGAGTTCGAGGTAGCGGGCGATCGCCTCTTCGTCGAAGAGATGCTCGCGCGCTTTGCTCCCTGGGTTCAATCTCCCGATCCCGCGGAGGTCGCTCCCGGCGTACCTGTGCCGGCCGGCGACCCCCCCCGGGTGCCTTCGTCCTTTCGGGTGCAGGCGGCAGTTTCCTTTGCGGACTTCCTCCAGCTCAAGGCTCCGCAGAGCCCGCTCGGGCGCTTGCTGGTGCTCGCCTACTTCCTGGAGAAGTACCAGTACCGCCCGGCCTACGCGCCCGATGAGCTGACGGCCTGGTGGCATGAACGCTGGCCGTCCGAGCCCCTGGATTCCCAACTCTGCCAGGAAGCCGTCAACGAGGGCTACCTGGAGTGGGAGACGCCCGAGGCGCTGACCCTGACCTATCGCGGACAGATGCATGTTCGCGACGGCCTCGCCTGATCGCTCGCTACCGCCTAACCCCCTCGTCCGAGATGCGCGAGCCCGGAGGGCCGCTTTCACGCTAGGATCGCCTCGTTGCGGTTTTGCGGAAGGGGGATCGCTTGGCAAGGCGCGTCGTGAGGCTGCTTGATGCTAAGGCGAGGGCGCGACTGCCGGCGATCGCCCTGGTCGCGGGCCTTTGGGGATGCACGGAAGGGACTTCCGCCCCCCCTGCGCCGTCTCCGGATCCACCCCCCTCCCAGAACCAACTGGTCGACGCTCCCGTGCCCCTGCCCTCGCCCTGGCCGCGCGTGCTGGGCAAGCCTGGGAGACTGGTCGAGACCTTCCAGAAGGATCTCGCGGAGTGGAAGGACGTGCGCGAGGACGGCCATAACGCCGCATGGCTCTATGCCGGCAACTGGTTCACGACTCCCCAGGGGCTGATGCACGATGAGATCCTTCGGCCCCCGGCCTTGTCTTTTCGCCGCTACTCCGGGAAAGCCTTCGAAACGCCAAACGGCGAGCTTCCTGCGCGGTACCGCGTCAGCCTGACGATCACGCCGATCGCGGCGCATCCCCAGAACTTCCCGCCGGTCGGGGACCTGGGCGTGCCGATCTTCTACTTGGATCCCCTGCATTACGTCGAGGCGGTCTTCAAGCCGGATCGCTTCGAGATCTGGGCCTGTGACGGAGGTCTGCCCACCAAGTGGAAGGGCTGGCATCCGCTCTACGAGACGGCGATGGAGACGCGGGCGCAGCAGGCACGGCGCCTGAGCGCGGAGGTGGATGCGGGAGCCGGGACGATGATCGTGACGGTGGACGGGCAGGTCATCGCGACCGTGCGTCATGCCCTCATCCAGCCCTATTCCCATTTCTTTGCCTTGCGAGCAACGGGGAACACGATGCGGATTTCGGAGCTGAGAATCGAGAGCTACTGAAGTGGGGGCTCTTCGGAGAGCGGGAACATGATGGTCCCGGTCTCGGGATCGCGGTGCGCGATCAGCGCCGAGAGGTCGGGCGCGGCATGCGCGAGCGCCTCAGCGGGAAGCTCGATTTGGGCCTCGTTCTCGCGAATCGGCAGAACCAGGGGGATGATCAGGGGCTTGCCTTTGCGGATGACCTCGTAGGCCAGGACTTGCTGGCTATCGAGGTCGAAGATCACGTCGGTGATGGGGCCGAGGTTGCGGCCGTCGTCCGTGACGAGCAGCTTGCCGATACCCGTGGGCTCCGCCTCGGGAATCGCGGCGCCCTCTCCGGCCGTGACCGTGATCTGGCCCGGCTCGATGGCCGCGATCTGCTGCTGGGCCACCACCTGATCGGCCTGCTGGGGACCGCCGACCTTGAGGCCCAAGAGCTGGCCGGAGGTCGGATCCCAGATGACCTGGGTGACTTTGCCCAGCCGTCGTCCGGTTTGGGCATCGACGACCGTGCGGCTCATCAGTTCGCGTCCGTAGTAAAGCACGACATCCTCCCAAGGGCTCTCGAGCCCATGGTAGGGGCTTTGGCTCCCATGGGATTGGGAGGAATGTCCAAAGGGTTTCAGCAAGCGCAGGGCTTCCCCAAGGGGAAGGGCCCGCCGGATTCCGGCGGGCCCTTTGGCTTACTCCTGGATGGTGACCTTCTCCATCTTGTCGCCCGCCTGGATGGCGTTGACGATGTCCATCCCCGACTCGACCTTGCCGAAGACCGTGTGGAGGCCGTCGAGGTGGGGCTGGGGGCTATGGGCGATGAAGAACTGCGAGCCGCCCGTGTTGGGGCCGCGGTGCGCCATCGAGAGCGATCCCGCCTCGTGCTTGTGGGGATTGCCTTGGGTCTCGCAGGCGATGGTGTAGCCGGGACCGCCGGCGCCGGAGCCCTGCGGGCAGCCGCCCTGGATCACGAAGTTCGGGATGACCCGGTGGAAGGTCAGCCCATCGTAGAAGCCCTCCTTGGCGAGCTTCGCGAAGTTGGCCACGGTTCCGGGGGCCTCCTGGGGGAAGAGGTTAATGGTGATATCGCCCTTGGCGGTGGCAATCACGGCTTTCATCGAGTTTCCTCTCTTTGCATGGGGTTGGCGGAGCCCCTATTGTCCCATCTTCCCCCGTCAACTCGCAAGCCGAAGCCCCCAGCGCGGTCGCGCTAGGGGCTTTCCACCTCTACTCGGTTGTCCACTCCCTCCACGCCCCAGGTCATCCAGACGTCCTCCTCGGCCATGTTTCGTTCGGCTTCCGAGCGTGCGAGCCCGTAGAGCGTCACATGCCCGTTGAGGACCTCGACGTGGAAACGCAGGGCGTCCACCAGTTTGTCCTTGTCGAAGGCCACCCGGATGGACGTCAGGATTTCCTGATCCGAGTCCTCCTCGTTGGGAACGACCGCCATCTCGTTGCGAACGTCGGCCACTCCCGGCACCCACCACGCGATCAGTCCCGCCAGGCGCTTCTTGGCCAAGGCGTCCTGGTGCCCGCCCAGGGTCACCACCCCTTGATTGACCGTGATCACGATGTCGCGCTCGTTGAGGTACGGATCCTCGGTCAGCGCGTCGTGAACATGCATGGCGATCACCTCGTCCGTGCGCGCGGGTATCGCCCGCACCCGCAGCCGGTTCTCGACCCGCGAGATCCCTTCCACCTTGCGGATCACCTGCTCGGCCACCCGTTTCTCGATCAGGCTCTCGGCGATGCCTTCCAGCAGCACCGTGCCTCCTTGCACCCGAAAAACAATGGCGCCGCCCTCGCTCTTGGAGCGAACCCGCCGATCGCGGGTCAGGGCGGCGCCGATCGCCTCTTGAAGGTCCACGTCCGTCTTCATGCTGGGCCTCCTCTCGCGGTTTTCCATCGCGGTGTCAACGCGCCAGTCGCGGCCCCACTCTCGAGGGGGGCGCCGTCACGAGGATCCTACCTCCGCCCCGGCGGGCGGGTCTTGGGAGGAGAGGCTGAAAAAAGCGGGCGTGGAGCGTCCATCGAAGCCCGGCCCTCGCGCCGCGTGACGGCGAAAAGGGCCCTCGGGCTTCCTCGGATGCGCTACTCCTCGTCCGAGGGGGTCTGCGGGCGGAACTGCCGGATCTTGGAACCCGTGGCGGGAGCCGGAGCCGGGGTCGGCTTGGGAGTCGACATCTTGCGCTCGGCCTCACCCACCATGCGCGCGAACTGCGCGAAGTCTTCCACGCTGAAGTAGAGGGCCGCCTGGTAGGCGTTCACCACCACCCGGTTCTCGCCTTCGACGTACCAGATGGTCCCGAAGTCGCACTCGCCCAGGGTTCGAAAGTTGTTGACGTCCACGGCAATCTCCTTTGCATGTTCACCCGCCGGCAGTCGGCTGGCGCCGTTGCCTGGGCGATGGCCGCAGGCGCCGGGTTGAGCGAGATGATTTTAACACACGCTACCCCTCGATCAGCACCTTCGCCTTTCCCTGCTTGTTGACCACGCGCGCCGTGGTCACCTCGTTCGACTGGATGAACTGCAGATCCAGCGTCGTCTCCCGAATTCGCAAGCCCCGAACATGCACCTCATCCAGCCAGGGAGGCAGGGTCGGCTGCACGATGCGCAGCGCGTTTCCCGGTGCGTCGGGCTGGATCCCCAGGGCCGCCTGCAAGAGCAAGAAGGTGCTCCCCGCAGCCCAGGCTTGCGGAGAGCAGGCCACCGGGTAGGGCACGGGCCGGTCCAGCTCGCCCATGCGCGCGAAGCCGCAGAAGAGCTCGGGAAGCCGGTAGTAGGGGAAGTGCAGGCCGGCCTGGAACAAGGCGTCGAAGAGCGTGATGACCGCGGCCTTGTACCCATGATCGGCCATGCCCTTGATGATCAGCGAGTTGTCATGCGGCCAGATCGTGCCGTTATGGTAGCTCATCGGGTTGTAGACCGGGCTGTCGGCCGACATCGTCCGGATGCCCCAGCCTGAGAACATGTCCTGAGCCAGCAGCTGCTCGACGAGCAAGGGAATCCGCTCCTCGGCGACGATCCCGCACCAGAGCGCATGCCCCGGGTTCGAGGTCTTCACGTTGACTTGCCGCTTCTGGCCGTCCAGCGCCTCCACGTAGAAGCCGTCCTTCTCGCTCCAGAAGGCCTGGTTGAAGGCGACTTTCAACTCGTCGGCCTCCCGCGAGAGCCGATCTCCGAGGATGCGCAGATCCATCAGGTAGCAAAGCTCGGCCGTCCGCCGCTTGGCGTCGTAGACGTAGCCCTGCACCTCTGCGAGGGCGATCGCCCCCTCCGCCAGGGTCGCGTTCGGGAAGATCACCGAGTTCACCGAGTCCTTCCAGCCCTGCACCACCAGCCCCACCGGCGAGCGCCGCTCGAACTCCACGAAGCCGTCCCCGTCGATGTCCCCGTAGCCCTCCAGCCACATCAGGGCCCCTTCCACCGCGTCCCAGATCTCCCGGACGAAGCCTACGTCCCCGGTCCAGCGGTAGTACTCGGACAAGAGGATCAAGAACAAGGGCGTCGCGTCCACCGAACCGTAGTACGGCGTATGCGGCACCACCCCCAGCCGGGCCAATTCGCCCGAGCGGATCTCGTGCATGATCTTGCCGGGCTCCTCGTCCTTGAAGGGATTGTCCTCCTTGCCCTGGTACTTCGCCAGGAAGCGCAAGGTGCCCTTGGCGATTTCAGGCGTCAGCAGCAAGGTCTGGTAAGCCGTGATCAAGGCGTCGCGCCCGAAAGGAGCCGTGAACCAGGGAATTCCGGCCGAGGGGAAGTAGCCCGTGTCGTAGTCCAAGGTCAAGGAGGCGAGGTCGCGCATCGAGCGGTTGAGCATGAGATGGTAGATCTCGTTACTGCTCCAGAGCTGAGTCCGGGTCTCCGCCTTCCTCCGAGCCGCTTGGTCCAGTTCGTCGACGAAGGCCATGAACGGCTTCAGCTCACCCTCGCGGGGCTTCTCGTCTCCGTGCAGGGTCTCGAGCGTGTACTCGAACTCGGCCTGGCCGCCATTGGGCTCCATCTCCAGCTCCAGGTGGGCGATCGCCCGCGTCGAGAAGTGCTCGGTCGGAAGCACCTCCAGCCGCTTCACGGGAGCCCCGCTCAGGAAGCGGATTCGCGTCTGGCGAAAGAGCCCGTCTCCTCCCATGTAGCTCAGCACCAGGTCGCGCTCGCCCTCGACCTTCGGCTGCAGGAAGGTCCCGTGCCGCTGGCGGTGCATGCCCCGGACCTCGAAGATATCCGCGTAGTCGGCGGCGAACTCCAAGCTGAGGCGCAGCTTCAAGGGGAAGGGGTTGTAGTTGACCACCCGGATTTGCTCGCGCAGGTAGTTCTCGATGGCCCGGATGCTCGAAACGTAGATCGTCTCCTGGGCGATTTCCTGGCCGGAAGGCAGGCAGAGCTTCTGGTTCATGTACTCGACCTGAGAGAGGTAGTTCCGCTCGGCCGAGAAGCTGAGGAGCGTCGGGACCTCCTCTTCCAACCTCATGATCAGCCCCGAGAGGAAGCGGGTGTCCGAGGAGTAGAGGCCCATGCCGCAGCCCGTGCCTGGGTAGACGTTCCCGTCGTCGCCCGAGACCAGGAACAAGGACTCCTGCTTGATGACCTGCCGCCCTTCCCGGCATGCCGTGAGCACCGCCGGGATCCCGCTCGATAGGATCGCGGAGAGCTCGCGGTCGATATGGTAGACCTCGCTTCCCACCTGGAGGGTCTTCGGCTCTTCCGAAGCCAGGCTCCCGGTCAGGGGCAATTCCTCGGCCATGCTGCTCCTCCTGCCTTCCCTCGGATGGATCCCCGCTAGCCGTCGGCCCCCGCCAGCTCGTAGCGCGAAGCGAGCGCCCCCTGGCCCTCCCGCAGGCGGGTCAGCATGAAGTTCAGGTAGGCGGAGAGCTCGGGGGTGTCGGTTTCCAGGTAAATCTGGAGGATGTCCCCGTACTCCCGGTAGGAAAGCTGGATATGCGGCTCGTGCTCCCGGGCCAGGTCGAGGAGCAACAGCACCTCCGACTTGGAGCAGACGGAAAACTGGTGGGTCTTGTTCATCCCGTCACCCCCTTCAGGCCGGGCGTCACCGGAACCGGGGCCATGCGGGCATGCGGACGGGATTGGGCTGAAATAGGGGTAGGGCTGGAAGGCGGGCATGCCGTGGCCGGGGGCCTTTGGGGCTATCCGGCGCGCCTTTGCGGATCGCCCCGATTCTAGGGCTGCCCCCCGGGGAAGTCAACCTTCGAAAGCCCCTTTTTGAAGACTTGCCGATCCGCCATGAAGAGGTTAATATCGTTTTAAAGGGGGGTTAAGGAGTTGAGCCGAACCGGCAACCATCACCTCATCGGGCGGACCGGAGCCGCGCTCGCCGCGGGCGCCCTCTTCGGCGCCGCCACCGCCCTTGCCGCCAGCGCGGCCCCCTGGGCCGCGGGCCTCCTGGCGGGAGGCGCCTTGGCCGCCTTGGCCGCGTACCTGGGCGGAGCGCGCCAATCGCTCGCCGCCTCTCGCCTGACGTCTCGCCTCCTGGCCCGCCATGCCTCCGAGCTATCCACTGAGCTCTTGGCCGCCCGCACGGAGGAAGGTGCCTTCCGCTCGCGCCTCCAGGCCGTGATCAACAGCCTGGAAGCCCCGCTCTACCTGACGGACCGCCGCTTCCAGCTCGTCATGGCCAACAAGGCCTGCTTCCGATTCTACGGCCTTCCCTCCACGGCCCATCTCGACGAGCTGCGCCTGCGCATCGGCACCCACGAGGACGCTTCGGGCCTCAGGGGCTTCATCGACCGCGCCGTCAGCAATCCGGACCGCTCGGTCGTCGCCGCCATGACCCGTCCCTCGGGCGAGGACTTCTACAAGGCTTACTCCGCTCCCATCTTGGTGGCCGGAAAGGCCGAGGGCCGGGTAGTCGTTTACCAGGACATGAGCCTCGAGCAGCAGTTTTCGCTGAGGGTCGACCAGGAAGTCGCCTCCAAGACCCAAGTCCTGCAAGAGGCCCTGAGCGAGCTGCGTGAGCAGGACCAGGCGCGCGCGGCCTTCATCGCCAACATGAGCCACGAGCTGCGCACGCCCCTCCACTACCTCATGACCCATGTCTCCGCCCTGGAGGAAGGCCTTCTCGGCCCCCTGACCCCGGCCCAGGGGGAGGCCCTCTCCAAGATCCTGGACGGGATCACGCGCCTCACGGCCCTCATGAACGACGTCTTGGACGTCTCGAAGCTGGAGGCGCATCGCATCGAGCTGGATCTCCAGCCCACCGATCCCCTGGAATTGATCGCGGCCGCCATGGAATTCCAGTGGGCCCAGGCGGAGAAAAAGGGCGTGCGTTTCTCGCTGGTGCAGCCTAGCGACTTGCCGCTCGTTCGGGTGGATTTCGGCCGCATGCACCAAGTTTTGACCAACCTCCTCTCCAATGCGTTGAAGTTCACTCCCCCGGGCGGCTCGGTCACCGTCTCGGCGGCCGTCGAGGGAGAGACCCTGCGCGTCGAGGTGGCCGACTCCGGGATCGGCATCGCCCCGGATCACCACGAGCACCTCTTCGACCGCTTCTACATGGTGAACGATCCCGTGGCCCGCCGCGTTCCGGGCACCGGCCTGGGGCTCGCCATCTGCAAGCAACTCGTCGAGCTTCACGGCGGCCGCATCGGACTCGACTCCGAGCCGGGCCGCGGCGCGCGCTTCTTCTTCACCGTCCCGATCGTCCGCGAGCCGCTCCTGCCGGAGGGCAACGGCGTGCGACGCACACCCACGGGCTCGCTTGCCTAAAAGCGGGCTTCGTTGAGGTCGCCCAAGCCTTTTCCTCAACTTCGCCTTTCCTTTCCGCCCCTGGCCGCCCTAGGCTGGGGGCGAGTTCGTGCGGGGGAGCGCGGCGCTCAATGGGAAGCGAAAGGAAGCGACGCTTGGGCAAGCTCGGCAAGCCCGGGGAAGCAGACCTGGGAACCAAAAGGGAAGCTAAGATCCGCATCCTTCAGGTATTGGCGAGCGGAGCGGTAGGAGGAGGCACGACGCACCTCCTGAGCTTGGTAGGCGGACTCGACCCGGATCGCTTCGATCTGCATGTCGCATGTTCCGACGACGGCCCCTTGCTGGGGGATCTCGCGCGCTTCGGCGTGCGAACGCACCGGGTGCCGATGATGCGGAAGCTAAACCCCGCGGCGATCGCCCGCCTCGCGGCCATCATCCTGCGCGAGCGCATCCACCAGGTGCACTTCCATGGCACCCGCGCGGGCCTCGCCGCGGCTCCTGCCGCCCTTCTCACCCTGCGCCCGCGCATCTACACCGTCCACGGCTGGTCCTTCCACCCTCGGGGCTCGGCCCTGCTGGAGGGGCTCGCGCGCATGCTCGAGCGCATGATTGCCGCGGCTTCCCAGCAGATCATCTGCGTGGGGGATTCCGATCGCTCGCTTGGCCTGCGCCTGGGCATCCTCGACGAGGCCCGCAGCCGGGTGATCCACAACGGAGTCCTCACCGAGGCCTTCATGCCCCGCCAGGAGGACCGCGACTTCGCCCGCACCGAGTTGGGCTTGCCGGCGGATTGCATCCTGGTCTCGCTTTTCGGCCGCTTGACCGAGCAGAAGGGCCAGAAGACCTTCCTCGAGGCGGCCAGCCGCCTCGGGGGCCATCCGGTCCGCTTCATGCTGGTGGGAGACGGCGAAGACCGGGAGATGCTCGAGCGCTTTGCCGCAGATCGAGGCCTCGGGGAAAGGGTTCGCTTCATGGGCTTTCGCTCGGACGTGCCGAAACTCTTGGCGGCGACCGATATCGTGGTCCTGCCCAGCCTCTGGGAGGGCTTGCCGATTTGCCTCCTGGAGGCCATGGCTGCCGGGCGGCCGGCGATCGCCTCGGCGGTGGATGGCTCGGTGGAAGTGGTCGTGCCTGGGCAGACGGGCCTTTTGGTGCCGCCGGAGCACCCACAGGCCCTCGCCGAGGCGATCGCCTTTCTGGTCGAGCACCCGCAGGTCCGAGAACGCTTCGGGGCGCGGGGTCAGGAGCGGGTCCGACAGCGCTTCTCGCTGTCGGAGATGCTGCGGGCGACAGGCGCGGTATACCTGGAACTCGCATCCGGGCGAGCGATCGCCGAGAAGGGGGGCATCATCGATGTATGAGGGGGTCCTGGAGGCTGCGAAGGCAGGGGCTGCCGTCGTTCAAGCCTTGCTGCTCTTCAACCTGGCCTACCTGCTCTTCGTCACCGTCGGGGCCGTCCTGGGGCGGCGCTTCCCACGGCCCGTCTCGCGCTTCCACGATCCTCGGCCCCAGCGCATGGCGATCCTGGTCCCCGCCCATAACGAAGAAAAGGTGATCGGGCCCTTGCTCGAGAGCCTCTCGCAGCAGCACTACCCCGAGCATTTCGTGACCTGCTTCGTGGTGGCCGACAACTGCCGCGACGCCACCGCCGAGGTCGCCCGCGCCCATGGCGCCGAGGTCTTCGAGCGCCCTGCGAGCGGCGCGAGCTCCAAGGGCCAAGCCCTGGCCTGGCTCTGGCAGCAACTGGCCGCGCGCCATCACCGCTTCGACGCGGTCATCCTGCTCGACGCCGACAACCTCGCCGATCCCGGCTTCCTCGCCGCCCTCGACGCCCAGCTGGGCCGCGGCGCCCCCGTGGTTCAGGGCGTGCGCCGTGCCAAGAACCCCGACCACAGCCCCGCCTCCGCCCTCGACTCCTTGGCCGAAGCCCTGAATCATCAGGTCGTGGCCGCCGGCCGCCACTTCTGGGGGCTCTCGGGCCTCTTATCCGGCTCGGGGGTGGCCTTCCGGAGCGAGGTCTTCGATCGCCTCGTTCTGCATACCCGCACCCACGTGGAGGACTGCGAGTGGCAGCTTCGCCTCATGCGCGAAGGGACCGAGATTCGCTGGGTTCCCGAGGCCGTGATCTACGACGAGAAGATCTCCGACTTCTCGGACATGGCCCACCAACGCACGCGCTGGTTGCAAGGGAAGTTCGGCCTCGTCGCGAGCCAGTTCTTCCCGCTCCTCTGGAGCGCGCTGCGCGGCAAGGGGCGCTCGCTCGACGCCCTCTGCTACGTGTTGGCCATCTTGCCCCGTTCGGTCCTCCTGGTCGGCCTCTTGGCTGCCGGAGTCATGGGAGTGCTCTGGCCCGAGGGCTTCCTGCCATGGACGTTCTGGGCGATCGCCCTCGCAGGCTTTGTCGCCTACATCGCGGCGGGTCTCACACTCGAACGGGCCAACGGCCGCATGATCGCCGCCCTGATCTACTCCCCCTTCTTCATCCGGCACCTCTTGTTCGCGAGCTTGCGCGCCCTGGGAGGCCGCAAGGTCCGCTGGGTGCCGACCCGTCACGACGTCGCGACGTCGATTCGCGATCTCGAAGGCAAGGGGCGCCCGAGCCCCTAGCCGCACCAAAAAGCGAAGGGCGGGGAGGCATTGCCCCCCGCCCTTCGCGTGACTGCCCTAGACCAGGTTGTAATCCTTCATGATCGAGATCAGCTTGTCGCCGTACTTGGGGTCCGTTGCATAGATGCCGGTGATGTTCCGGGCAAACTGGAACGGATCCGGGTTTTGCTTGTAGGCGTTGATCGCCTTGTCGTAGTACCCGTTGTGGAAGCGCTTGCCATGCTCGGAGACCGCTTCGTAGAAGTTGTGGTACTTCGCGAAGTTGGCGGTGATGGTGACATCCTTGCCGTTGTAGTGCTCCCAGGTTTGCTTGGAAACGGTGCCGGCAGGCCCCTTGCCCTTGATGCCGAAGATGTTGAAGCCCGGGATGATCGACTTGCCCCAGCCCGTCTCGAGGGCCGCTTGGGCCATGGTGACCGCGGCGGGCACGCCATGCTGGCGCTCGGACTCTTCGGCGGCGGGCCGCAGGATGTCGAAGAAGCCCTTCTTGTCCGTGGCGCCCAGCTGCGTGAGCTGTGCGGGAGACAACTTCTTCAGGGCCTGGATGGCCGTCTCGTAGGCCGACGGCTTCGGCTGAGGCTTGGGCTCGGGCTTCGGTTCCGGTTTGGGCTCAGGCTTGGCTTCGGGCTTGGGTGCCGGCTGCGCGGGAGGAGCCACGGGGGCGGGTTGTGGGGCAGGTTGCGGAGCGGGTTGCGGGGCGGTGACCCAGTCGATCCCCAGGGGGTTCTGGGCGACAGGCTGCGTTTGGGCGGGCTGCGGAGCGCTGACCCAGTCAATGCCCAGCGGGTTCTGCTGGATGGGCTGCTGCACCGGCTGTTGCTGAACGGGCTGAGTGACGATGGGCGCGCGCTTCCAGGGGAGCTGCCCCGCGAAGACCGCCATCATCATCTGGAAGGCCGCCATGTCGAAGACGCCCGTCACCGGGAGGCCGTAATCGAGTTGGAAGTACTTGACCGCCTCGATGGTGCCATTGGCGTAGTGCTGATCGGGGGTGCCGGCGAGGTAGCCGAGCGAAGCGAGGTGGGTCTGGAGGGAGCCGACCTGAGGCCCGAAGTGGCCGGGCAGGAAGCTTCCCGTCGCGGGCATCGGGAAGCCGTAGGTCCGCACGAAGCTGTCGGCGGCCATCACGGGAGCCTGGGTGGGCATCGGAAGTTGGACCGTCGTCGCGGGCATCGAGGTCGCAGGAGCGGGCATCGCGGGAGCCGGCGTCGGGCTGACGAAGGCTTGCAGCCGTTGCAAGATGCCTTGATAGGTCGTGTTGGCAGCGCTGGACATCGATCCTCTCCCCGGGCGACCTTCGGCGCGGGCCCTGTGACGGGGGCGCCTTCTCGAAGCGAGCGCTCGACCCTGCGGGCAGGGAAGCGTCACGCTCTTAGGGAGTTATCGCCGGGGAGGGCGGAGGATCCGGTAAATTCGGGGTTAATTGTAGCTAAAACGCCGATTAAACTAGGCTAGACCACGGCTTCGAGGATCCCATCGACGTTGGCGAAGACCTCGTTGGGGGCATGAGCGCGCAGGGCCTCGACGGTGGCGAAGCCCCAGGTCACGGCTCCGCAGGCGAGGTTCTCGCTCTTGGCGGCCATGATGTCGCGGGTTTCGTCGCCGATGCACAGGGTCTCTGCCGGAGAGATCCCGGTTTTCGATAGGATCTCCCGGAACTTGGCTTGCTTCCCGAAGAGGGAGACCCCGCAGCCGAAATGCGAGATCAAAGCCGTGTTCGAGGGGCCCAGGACCCTCAGGACGTTGGCTTCGGAGTTCGAGCTGACCACGGCGAGGGTCACGCCGTCGGAGACGAGCCGCTTCAGGACGTCGCTGACTCCGTCGAAGAGCGAGATATGATGGATGTCTTGCGCCATCAGCTTGCGCACGTGACGGGCGATCATGGGCATCTTCCACCAGCTCACCTCGAGGTGGGTCATGAGCCTTCGAGGGTCGTAACCGCGCAAGGTGTCGATCTCGTGGTCGGCGATTCGCTTGAAGCGATACTTGTCGGCAACCTGGTTGATGATGCCCACGAACCAAGGAAATGAATCCGCCAAGGTTCCGTCGAAGTCGAAGATGACCAGTCTGTACTTCATGGGCGTCTCCCTTGCGCTACGCTGCTTCGTTTGCGAATACAAGAGATAGTTTTAACTTATTTGTAGCAAAATGGCCAGGACGGAGGGGCCCGAGCGGGCCCCTCCGTCCATGGGTAACGGTTGATGCGTCTTGCCTAGCGCTTAACCCACCCACTCGACTCCCAGGGGGTTGGGAGCCGGTGCCGGAGCCTGCTGCGCCACGACGGTCGTCGGGTAGGTGACGGCCGACGCGGGGTAGGCCTGGGCGACCATGGGGCCGGTCCATGCACTGGGCGCCGGGTAGTAGGGCGACTGCACGGCGACGGTGGGCGTCGAGACCGGGGGATAAGCGGCCTGCGCGTAGTAGGTTTGCGGGTAGGCCACCTGCGGTTGTGGGTAGGCCACGGGCTGGGGGTAAGTGGCTTGCTGGGGATAGCCCGTTTGCTGTGGGTAAGCCACCTGTTGAGGATAGACCGCCTGCTGTGGGTAAGCCGTGGGCTGGTAGGCGATCTGCGGCAGCGCCTGATAGGCGATCTGCTGCGTGGGCTGGGGCACGGCGGGCGTCATGGCCTGGATTTGCTGCCAAACGGCCGAGGGGGCAACACCCAGGAGCACGGGCGTCGAGGGAGGCACGGCGGCCTGAGGTGCAGGTTGGGGTGCAGGTTGGGGTGCAGGCTGCGGGGCCGGCTGAGGAGCCGGTTGCTGAGGAGCCGGTTGAGGTGCAGGTTGCGGAGCCGGCTGCGGCGCCGCCTGCGGTTCGGGCTTCGGTTCCGGCTTCGGTTCCGGCTTCGGCTCGGGCTTCGGCTCGGGTTTGGGCGCTTCGGCCTTGCCCGGCATCTTGAGGGTCATGCCGGGGTGAATCAGGTTGGGGTTGGAGCCGATGACGCCCTTGTTGAGATCGTAGATTTCGCGCCAGCGGTTCATGTCACCCAGCACGTCGCGGGCGATCTTGGAGAGCGAATCGCCCTTGCGCACGGAATAGCTGCCGCCGGGACCCGGATTGGCCGCGGGCTGCGGAGCCGGCTGAGGAGCAGGAGTCGGGGCGGACGATTGGCCCTTGATCTTGGCCTCGACGCCACGGCGGACCCGGCCCCAGTCGAAGTTGTTGGAAGGATCGTTCTTGCGGCCGCGGGGGAGCGCGACGTCCTTGTGGCCGGTGATCCGGTCCATGGGGACGCCATGGGCCTGAACGAGGTAGGCGACCAGGTTGATGATCGCATCGTACTGCTTGTCGGTGTACGGATCGGAGCCGTTGCCGAGGTTGACGATCTCGATACCGATCGAGAAGTCGTTGACGTCGCCCTTACCCTTGAACTCCGAGGTACCGGCGTGCCAGGAGCGCTTGGAGTCGGGAACGGACTGCACGATGGCGCCGTCCTTGCCGACGATGTAATGGGAGCTCACCTCGGCCGAGGGGTTCTTGAAGAAATTGGCGACGTTCTGGGCCGTGCCGCCGGTGGCCGTGTGGTGAAGGACGATCGTGTCGATGTCGGTGCCGCCGGGACGTTCGTTGTAGTTCGGAGACGGCATCGAGATGACCTGGGGCTTGGCGACGCCGCCCGCCAGGACCGACTGGACCTCGGGCACATGAATCAGGGGCTGGGGAATGAATTTACCATCAGGGACGTTATTACGATCGTAGAGCAGCTCATGCAGCGCCTTGAACTCCTCAGGGATCGGATCTCCAGACTTGGGGGTCTGGAAAGTCGGCGCGATGCCCATCAGTTGCGAACGGATCTGCATGGTTCCTCCTTGTCCCGAGGGTTTCCCGGTTTATAAGCTATCGTCGCGACGCCCCGCGAACTGAGTAAAGTTTTGTTGAAGTTTGCATTAAGCCTCACCACCTTTTGGGGAGATCGCCAAGCACGATAGTCGAGGCGCAGGGGGGCTCTGACGGCGCTCATTCGGCCGTGTGGTAAGATGGGGGCGGAGGAAAGCCTGTCGATGCCCCAAAGATCCCCGTCTCCACAACCCCCTCGCCCAGCGCTCACGCCCGAGGCGAAAGCCCAACGCCGTGCGCTCGCTCGGCGTAGGCGGCAAATCCTGGTGGGCACGCTCTTCGTCGCGGTGGCAATCTCCGGAGTGCTGGCCTGGCAGCGTCTTAACCCGGCGCCCGGCGGATCCTCCTCCGGCCTCTTCCAGGGGACCAAGCGCACCCACGGAAACGATGCCACCCTCAACGGAGGGGTGCTGGCGAATGCCGTGAAGGTGCAGGCTGCCTTGGAAGCCTACCGGAGCGAGACCGGGACCGTCCCGGCGACGGCGGAGGCCTTTAATCGTGACATTCTGCCCCGGCTTGAGGGAGGCCGCTTGCCGCGTTCTCCTTGGGGCGGAGAACAGGCGGGCATCCTGGCGCTCACTCCCGAGTTGAGTCGGGCCGTGGCTGCCGAAGGGGATGAGCGCTGGGTCGTGGGACCCGGCCGAGCGACTGGCGCGATCACGCAGCCGACGGATCTCGGTGCGCTCGTCTATGAGGCGACCCCTAAGAGCTACCGTATCTTCGGAATCGGACGCGGTGCCGATGGCCGGGCGGTCGTGCTCGTGCGCCTGACCTCCCCTTAGCGCCGCTAACCTCGCGTTCGCGCTTTTCCCTAAAGAAGAACAAGGCCCCTGGAGCTTCAGCTCCAAGGGCCTTGTCGCGATTTGGGCGTCGGTTAGTCTCGGACCCGGTTCGGCGCCTTGGTGGCCGGGACCTTGATGCGGCCGATGGCCGGCGACGTGACGGCCGGGTTCTTCCGCAGGTGGTCGAGGACGGCGTCGCGCAGGAACACGCCCTGGCTCTGATAGTTCGTGGTCTCGGTGAAGAGGGGGTGGCGATCGCCGCCTTGCGCGATGTAGTCGATCGTCGCCACCTTGTAGGTCCGCTTGGGATCGAGGGGCTTGCCGTTCACCAGGACGTCCTTCGCCTTCTGCGCGTCGATCCGGAAGGTCACGCCCGAGAACTGCAGGAAGCCCGAGCCGCCCAGGTAGGAGGCGGTGGTATCGAGGATCTGCTGCAGCAGCTTGCCCTTGACGTCGACGGTGACGACTCCGTTGTCGAAGGGGAAGACCGAGTAGACGGCTCCGACGGTCACCGCTCCGGGCTGGAAGCTGGCACGCAGACCGCCCGAGTTGACGATGCCGATGTCCGATTTCGTGATCTGCTTGAGCATGTCGGCGGTCCAGTTGCCCAGCGGAGAGTCGCCCTGGTACTTGCCTTCCGAGGACAAGCCCTTGGGGGCCTGGGCCACGACGATCTCCATCTCCTTGGCGATCTTGGCGTTGTAGCTCTCGACCGTCTCGGCGACGATCTTGTCTTCCTGAAGGGCGCTGGTGATGGGCAGGAGCTTGCCGTCGTAGCTCACGATCTGGCCGTTCTCGACCTTGAGGTCCAGCCGGCCGAGATACTCGCCCCACTGGAAGCCCTGCACGACGAGCGTGCGCCAGTCGCCGTTCGGCACTTCGCGGGGAACGTCGAGCTTGGTGTGCGAGTGGCCGCCGACGATCAGGTTGATGCCCTTGACCTTCTTGGCCAGGTCGGTGTCTTCCTCGAGGCCGCTATGGCTGAGCATGACGACCATGTCCGCTTCCTTGCGAAGCTCGTCGGTGAGCTTCTGCGCGATATCCAGCGGCGGCACGAAGACGTAGTCCTTCTGGTGCTTCCTGGCGACCGCGCCCTGGGCGTCGTCACCGAGCACTCCGAAGACGCCGATCTTCAGGCCGTTGCGCTCGAAGACGTGCTTGCGCAGGAAGATGGGCTTGCCGGAGTGATCCAGCATATTCGAGTTGATGATCTTGAAATCGCGTCCCTTGGCCTGCTTGAGGAGGTTGGCGAGACCGTTGTCTAACTCGTGGTTGCCGACGGTGGTGGCATCGTAACCGGCTTGGTCCATGGTCTTGTAATCGGCTTCGCCCTGGTAGAAGGTGAAGATGGGCGTCCCCTGGAAGACGTCGCCCGCGTCGAGCACGAGCGTGCCGGGGGTCTGGGCCTTGATCTGCTTGATCAGGGCCGCCCGGCGGGCGATACCGCCCAGGCTCTTGCCGTCACGGGTGTCGTAGGGAAGCAGGTGATCGTGCGTGTCATTGGTATGTAGGATGGTCAGGTCGACAGGGGCGGCAAAGGCCCCCGTGGTGCCGACCAGCCAGACGGTGGCGGCCAAAAAGGCGCGTTTCAACACGGCTTGTCTCTCCTCAAGCAGTCGAGGGGCATCAGGTACCTTCATCTTAGGAGCCTTGGCCCGATTAGGCAAGCACGGGCGTTTGCGCCGGCCCGCACCGGGGCGGGAGCAAGCGGGACGCATGGTATTATGGGCGCGGTGCCATCCGAAAAACGCCCGTATGCTTGAAGGGTCGAAACAGGAGGGAGTGCAGAATGCTCGCGTTGCCCCAGCCGCTGCAAGAGGTCTGGAATGTTTGGCAGGAGATCCAGGGAGCGGCGAACCGCCCTGCGACGCTCGCCCTGGTGGCCGAAGCCGGCCCTGAACGCGAGCATTGGCGCGATGCGCTGCTGATCAACTCGCTCTACCCCGAGATGCTCCACCTGGTGGAGCCGGACGCCGAGCGTCTCATTCCGGCCGACGCTTACGTGATCCTGACCTCGGATGCCTCCGTGCCCCTGGCCCAGGCCTTCCCGGTGATTGCGAAGCTCCCCAAGGAGAAGGTCCTCATCGCCCTCGTCGCGGTGCCCGAGCACCAGGCGGCCGCTCGTCAGCGTGAGGTGCTCCATGCGCTGGAGCTCGGAGAAGACCGGGTCATGGTCCTATCGAGCCTGCGGGATCTCGCCGGCCCCTTCGCCAAGCGCCTGATTGCGATGTTCCCGGATCTCTCGATCCCGCTTGCCCGCCAGTTCCCGATCCTGCGCGAGGAGGCGGCCTGGGAGGAGATCAACGCGACTTCCAAGCAGAATGCCCTCATCGGCGCCATTCCCATTCCGGGGGCCGATCTTCCCCTGATGACCGCCAACCAGCTCAAGATGATCCTCCGGATCGCCGCGATGTACGATCTACCCCTCTCGGTGGATCGCGCCCGCGAACTGCTGGCCGTGGTGGGCGGCGGCTTCGCCCTGCGGGCCACGGCGCGCCAGGTGGCCAAGCTCATCCCCATCGGTGCGGTGGTCGGAGCCGGCGTCGGCTACTCCGGCACGCTCGCCATGGGCAAGGGTGCCATCGAGTACTTCAAGCGCATGGCGCCCCAGGAAGTTCCGGTCCGGCGCGAGGAGCCCCTCGCCACCGAGGCCAACCCGGTCGAGACCGAGTCGTGAGCGTCCTCGTTCTCGGCGTCGAGACCTCCTGCGATGAGACCGCCGTTGCCGTCGTCAAGGACGGCACGGAGGTCCTCAGCAACCTGATCTCCTCGCAGGTCGACATCCACCGCCGCTACGGCGGGGTCGTCCCCGAGGTGGCCAGCCGGGCCCACATGGAGGCCATTGGCCCCCTGCTCGAATCCGCCCTCGCGGAGGCCGGCGTCGGCTGGAAGGATCTTTCGGCGATCGCCACCACCTTCGGCCCCGGCCTGCAAGGCGCCCTCCTGGTCGGGCTCACCTCGGCCAAGGCGATCGCCTGGGCTCGCGGCATTCCGCTCATCGGCGTCCATCACCTCGCCGCCCATATCTGGGCCAACAAGATCGCCAACCCCGACCTTCCCCTGCCCTTCCTCTGCCTGCTCGTCTCGGGCGGGCATACCTCGCTCGTCCTGGTCCGTGGCCCCGAGGACTTCGAGACCTTGGGCGAGACCCTCGACGACGCGGCCGGCGAAGCTTACGACAAGACCGCCCGCCTTCTCGAACTCGGCTACCCCGGAGGTCCGATCATCGATCGGCTCGCCAAGGACGGCGACCCCAAGGCCTTCGATTTCCCGCGCTCCTGGCTGCCGGGAACCTACGACTTCTCCTTCAGCGGCCTCAAGACCTCCGTCCTGCGGATGGTCGAGAAGAGCCGCGCGGCAGGCATCGCCATCAAGCCGGAGGATGCTGCGGCCTCCTTCCAGCGTGCCGTCACCGACGTCCTGGTCGGCAAGACGGTCAAGGCCGCCGAGGAGCACGGCATCACCACCGTGGCCCTGGCGGGAGGCGTCGCCGCCAACCGGGAGCTCCGCGAGCGCCTGTCGCAGGAAGCCGCCAAGCGGGGCTGGACCGTCTCCATCCCGCCTCTGGACCTCACGACCGACAACGCCGCCATGATCGCGGGCCTCGGCTGCGAACTGTACAATCAAAAGCGCTTCGCCCCCCTGGGCCTCGCCGCCGTCTCCCGCATGCCCCTGGACAAGCTCAAACCCGCGTAAATCCTCGCGCATTTCCGGGCGATCCCCCTGCGCGCCTGAAGCAAGAATGCTTGATGCTTGTAAGGTTGTGCGTGAATCCTCTAAAATGGGAAGCTCCCTTTTTCGAGAGGATACTTCGTCATGTCATTGAAACTCCGCACCACGAGCACCATGCTGGCCGCAGCGGCTACCGTCGCTGCCGCCGCGCTCCCTGCGAACGCCATCGAATTCCAGTACACTCAGGGCATCACCAATGTCCACGCTGGCCTGTACGGCAACTCCTCGTTCGTCCATGGCCCTGCTTTCAGCTTCATGCAGCCGATGCAGTCGCTGACGTTCGTCGATAACTCGGGGATTCTTCTCGCGGCCCTTGGCAATGCCGGTGCCGCCGAAACCGCTCGCCGTCAGGCGGAGGAGCGGGCCATCGACCGGGGGGTCAAGGTCGGGGAACGCTACTCGTACTCCTGGAATGAGGTGCCGCTGCGCGAGGGGGCCGTCTCTTATCTGCGTTACACCTGGGGGTCCGGTTCCGGAGCGAGCATTGCCACCGACGGCACGACCTTCACGGGCGGCACCCTGCCCTCCTCCGTTACCGGTTTCGACTTCGGTGCGCCCCTGGGCATCTGGGATACGGGCTTCGTTCCTCTCGGCTTTTCGCTGGCGGCGCAGTGGTACACCTATCAGGTCTCGGGCCTCACCCCGACGGCAGGCTCGGGTGCTGTCTGGGGCAAGAGCACCGAGCGCACGGCAATTCGCATGCCGGTGACCATGTCCACGGCCTTCAATGTCCTGCCGTCGCTCTACATCCGACCGGCGGTCTCCTATGACCTGCTCAGCGGACTCGGAGCCTTGCTCGGCTCGCAAGGCCATGGCTTTCTCTACGAACTCTCCGCCGAGTACGAGTTGATCAGCTTCCTGCCGATTCATGCCTCCTACGTCTTCGCGAACACTCCCACTTCGGAGTCGGCCCTCGATGCGTCGATGGTGATGGCCGGGGCGAGCCTGCGATTCTAACCGCCCCTATCTAAACCAGGCATGGGCTCTCCTCTGGCTGCCGAGCAAGCCTAATTTTGTGAGCCTGGTCGCTTGGCGTCTGCGATCTCCCTACAGGCAACGACACCCCCCGGAAGCTTCCGGGGGTGTCGTTGCCTAGGAGCATGCCCGTTATGCCAGGAGTTTCCGTTTTTGCTGCTCGAGGAGATCGACCAATATGGCCTTCACGTGCCCCTCCGTGCCGTTTTGGTGAATCTCGTCGAGCATGATGGTCGAGGCCTTGTCGACCAGGCGGCTCACCTGTTCGCGGTGCGCGGCGTCCTGTAGCGAGTTGAACGCGATGCGCTGGGTCCCGGCGACGACTTCGGCCACCAGATCGGGAAGGTAGCGCTCCGGGAGCGAGCCGAGGAAGGGAATCTGTTTGAGATTCTGGTAGGCGGGGCTTTCGTTGAGGGCTTGCTGTGCCGCGTAGGTGAGCAGCCCTTCGAGTTCGGGGGCGACCTGCGGAAGCACCCGACCCAACACCACCCGCAGTTGTTGATCCATGAACCCCATGACGGCTTCGCGTTGCTCCGGCGTCAGGGTCTTCAAAGTCTCTTCCAGGTCGAACTTCTTTACCGACTCTTGGGTGTTGCTGAGCAAGCGGACGCTGACGAGGTCCGTGACGAGGTCGACCACCTTGCCGGCGAACTCCTGGGGCACCGTGATCGGGTTGATCAGGCCGAGACGCTGCATGCGGTTGCCGACCGAGATGCCGCGGACCAGGTGAACCCAGCCGGATTGGCCGAAGGGGATCAAGTAGGCGCCCACCGGCAGGAAGTAGACCAGGTCGTACCAACGGGCGTAGCAGAAGGCCTTCCAACTCGGGTAGCGGTTTCTCCCGATTTCGATGCCTCCGCGCACCAGGAACTCCAGCGCGAAGAAGGGCACGAACAAGAGGTCGATGATCCAGAAGGCGTCGAACGGCTTGCCGTTCTCTCCCAAGCTGCGGTAGTAGTTGCGGGCCATGAGCGGCTTGATCTCGCGCTCGAAGAAGGCCTCTTGCTGCGCGACGCGCGTCGGGGTCATGTTCTCGGCCGTCCAGAAGCTCTGGAAGCCGTCTTTGGCGGCTTCACGGCCCGTGTGGCGCCGCATCTTGTTCTTGATCTGTTCGAGCACCCCGCTCAGTCCCGCCCCCGCGAACGGATCCTCGTGGATCAGCGTCGCCGAGTGGGCCCGCATCTCCTGGAGCAGGGACTTGGCCTCGGGACTGATGTGGCTGACCCGAAGGTACGCGAAGGTCAGGTCCGCGCGTTCGAGGTAGTTCTGGGTGATGCGATGCGGGGAGACGCCCTTGACGGGATCGTAGCGCTCGACGATCTGAGGGGCGACTTTCAGGTAGTGATGCCGGACGTCGAGGTAGGTGAAGTCGAAGACCACCACTGCCAGGTTGAGAATGGCCAGGATCAGGATCGACCAGTCCGCGAAACGTCCCAACATCCAGAGCATTCGCCCCTTGAACGAGGGGGGCATTGGCGCTGGGCCTTCCTCCCAGCCGGGAAAGAGCACGTGGTCAATCTTCTGGGTGAGTTGGGCGGGAATCGGGGCTGTCGACATCGGCATTCTCCTGGGTTACGACTAGCGGTATTGTGCCCAGATCCGAGCGATTGGCACCTCTCGCCTGTATAATCCCAGGATGCGACGCGACGAGGAGGGACGATGACGCGCCAGGAACGCTGGGGCATGATGGCGGTCTTCCTCATGGCCCTCTCGGTCTACGCCGTGCTCTCCATGGGGCCGGCGTCGCCCTTCAACGCCCACGTCCGCCTCGCCGAGGCCTGGCTCTCCGGACAGGTGACCCCGCCGCTGCTTCCGCCCCATATCGAGTACGCGCCGGGCCCCAACGGTGCGATCATCCCGTACGGTCCCGGACCGTCGCTCCTGCTGCTTCCCTTCGTCGCCCTCGGGGGCCTTGCCACGGATCAGAGCGCGTTTTGCATGGCCCTCGGGGCCCTGAACGTCGCGCTCATGTGGAGTCTCGCCGGCCGGCTCGGAGTCAAGGGAAGTCTGAGGACGGCACTCACCGTTCTCTTCGGGCTCGGGAGCCCCCACCTCTTCATGGCCGTCCAGAGCGGGAATACCTGGCCGCTGATGCACGTCGTCACGGTCTTCGGCCTGCTCGTCGCCTTGCGGGCCGTCTTTGGTCCACCTACCCCCGCGTCCGGCCTCTCGGTCGGCCTGGGCTTGGGCCTGGCGTACTTGACCCGCCAGCCGGCGGCGCTCGCCGTGCCTTTCGTCGCACTCATGGGGATTCTCAACTTCGAACGTCATTCCCGCGAAAGCGGGAATCCAGGCTGGCCCATCACCCGCAGCAAGGCTCACGGATGGGTGCGTTCCGTGGACTCCCGCTTTCGCGGGAGTGACGGGAGTGACGGGGGTGCCTGGAGGTGGCTTGTCGCCTTGTCGGTGGGACTCGGGGCTTGCGTGGCCTTCGCCTTGCTCTATAACTGGGCGCGTATGGGCAATCCGCTGGACAGCGGCTACGAACGGGTGATCAGGGTCATCACGCCGCCGGAGTTAATTCCTCACGGGGTATTCAGCTTGGAGTACCTGCCGCGAAATCTTCACGCTTACTTCCTGAGCGGTCCCGATCGCCTCGACGGCTTTCCCTACGTCCTCCCGTCGCAGTACCAGATGAGCATGCTGCTGGTTTTCCCCGGTTTGCTCCTGGCTCCACTCGCGAACTGGCGCAAGCCGGAGAACGTCCTCGCGCTGGGGGCGATCGCCGCGATGATGGCCGTCTACCTGGTCTACTACTGGAACGGCGCCACCCAGTTCGGCATGCGCTATACCGTGGACTGGCTCCCGTTCGCGATGCTGCTCCTCGCCTCGGCGGGCCAAAGAAAAGAGCCCCTCATCTGGCTCGTCGCCATCCTGGGGATGGTCGTCGAAGCCTGGGGGCTCGTCTTGTGGCGAATGATGGGCTGGAACTAGACCTTGACCTTGGGCTTGCCCGGAACCTGGTACTGGTACCGCACCAGGGCGTAAAGGCCTTCCCGCACGGCATCCGGCAGGGATTGCACGCGGACGGCGAAGTCCACCACCTCGGAGTTGAAGGAATCGTCGGTCACGAACCACTGCGGGGAGATGCCCGTCCAGGAGCACATCTTCTCCCACTGCTCCCAGCTGGGCTGCGAGCGGCCGTCTTCTTTTTCCCATTCGATGACGGTGTTACGCGAGACGCGAAGCCGCTTGGCGAGTTCCGGCTGGGTCAGCCCCAGCGAAGAACGGTACTGGCGGAGTCGCCGGGCTACTAGGGCGCGAAGCGGTTCACTCATGTGGTTCCCATCTCGTTGGACGTGGGGTGGCTGGTGATGGAGCTGCAGCCCTCGAAAATCTTCACAGAGAATTTACAGCTTTCGCTGACTAGTCTACAAGCTTTGCCGTTGCTTGTCAGCCCCTTAGGGCTCAGTTTCTTGATTCGATAGCACCCCATCGTTGGCCAAAGCGTCCGCTCGGACGTTTTGCTCGCGCTCGATATGCTCGAGTCTCACGTCCTTGAAGTTTCCGAGCAGGTCGCGAACCTGGTGATAGAGTGGCACCAGGATTTCATGTCGGACGGCGTAGGCCCCTTGCAACTGCCGGATGACGAGCTCGGAATCCGAGCGGAGCGTCAACTTGCGGATGCCCATGCGCTGGGCTTCGGCGAGCCCGCGGATGACCGCGTGGTACTCGGCTGCGTTGTTGGTCTTGATGCCCAGGGGTTCGGCGATTTCCCGGATGACTTCGCCGTCCTCGGTGGAGAGCACGACGCCGAGACCTGCCGGACCGGGGTTGCCCTTGGAGGCCCCGTCGGTGTGGAGGAGGTAGCGGATTTCAGGAGCGATGGCCGCGGCAGCGATGGCCGCAGCAGCGGGGGCCGGGGTCGGACGGCTCAGCGCGGGAAGCTCCCAGGCCCCTTCGAGCACGGCGTCGGCATAAGGGGCCAGCGTTTCGGCGGGGCTCACCCCGGAGGTGACACCGATGGCGGCGGCGCAACCGGCTGCGTCGGCCATGAGCAGATCCGCGAGCGTATCTCCGATGACGATGGTTTCGGACGGGGCGACGCCCAGGGCCTCGCAGCAAGCGATCACGAGGTCGGCATGGGGCTTGGAGCGGGGTACGGAGTCCGCGCCGGCGATCGCCCCCATGAACCCGTCGATGCTCAGCAGCTCGGCATGGCGCACCGCGTAGCGCGTGAGATCCGAGGTGGCGATGGCCAGCATCCAGCCGTCTTCGGCGAGGCGGCGCATGGTTTCGCGAACGTCCCCGAGAGACTGCACGGCCATGGTCCAGTCGATGTCTCCTTCGGCGGCGTCGAAGGCTTCCTCGACCAAGGGGCTTGCCGTGATCCAGGGCATGCCGCGCCGATAGAGGAAAGCCGAGGCGATGGCTTCTTCCTCGCGGCGGGTGCCCACCGCCAGGGGACCCGTGGGGTCGACCTTCCCATCGATGATTCCCAGCTCCCGGGTGAGCGTTTGGGCTTCTTCTTCGCTGAGGTTCGCGCGCGCAGCGACCTCGGCGACCCTCAGGCGCGAGACTTCCCCCCAGAAGCGGTGGAAGTCGACGAGCACGCCGTCTTTGTCGAAGATGAGCGCCCGTCCTTTGACGGGGCCACCGGGAAGCAGGAGTTCCGGCATCAGTCGCGTACCTCGTTCAAATCCACTTTGACTTCGATGGGTGGGCGGGTGGACGGAATGAACCCCCGCACCGCCACGTCGTGCGCGTTGGCCCGCATGAGCCCCTGGGCATACGCCATGCGCTCATTGAGCTCCTGGGCGATCGCCCCAGAGAGCTGCTTACGGGTGACGAGGGCATTGGAAAGGACCTTGAACTCGTCCATGCGGGAGATCACGGGGGCGCTTCCGGCGAAAGGCACGTCCTGGGAGGGGATCATGCTGGAGATGGCCTGCACCTCTTGGCTGAGCGCGCGCGACGACGCCGAGACGTCGAAGTCTCCGTTCGCGATCAACTGCCGCAGGTAGGTGCCGTCGAGGTCCTGGAGGACGCGCTTGGCGCCCAGGGCAGCGTTGCGGTGGGGCAGCATGGCCTTGCGGCGGAAGGGACCTTCGGCCAGGGTCGAGAGGAGGCCCGGGCGCATGTGGCTCATGGCGAAGAAGATCACGCCGGGCTGGTTCTTCTGCTGGAGCAAGCGAATCTGGGCCAGCGACTCCCAGGAGGCGTCGTTCATGCGGTGAGGCCCCAGGACGGGATACAGGAGGTTGGGGCGTTTGTAATTATCGGTTTCCCAGCTCAGCCAGGAGGCCAGATCCTCGGTCTTGGCGGTGTAGAGCATGCTGGTGACGACGTTCACCCAGCGGTTGTTGGACCAGTGCCGCCAATGCTGCATCTTGGTGAGCCGTGCGAAGGACTCGCCCCGGAAGGTCGACGCCGAGATGATAAGTTTGGGGTTCTTGCGCTTGAGGCGCTCGGAGACGTCCTTGACCAGGAGGTTCACCTGCTCCTCGCGCCAGCCCTGCCACTCGGCAGCGGCTTGGGAGTTGGGAGGAATCGGCGACGGGGGGTACTGGCCGTACTTGGAGAAGTAGTCGAGCGCGAAGTAGGTGCGGCTGATCTCGTCCTCGGGGATGGTCTCGTCATAGCGGATGTAATCGAGCATCAGGCCGTCGAAGCCGTAGCGGGAGAACATCTCGTCGACCAGCAAGCCGACCCACTGGCGGGCCCGCGGGTCGGCCGCCGAGAGGAAGCGAGACGTATCGGTAGCGCCGGGTGCCGCCTCGGAGCTCGGGCCGGGAGTGCGGGAGGCCAGGGCTGGCAGTCGGTCGAGAACCGGGTTGCCGAATCCCGGCGAACGCACCCGCAAGGTCCAAATCCAGGGGTGGACTTCCATGCCCAGCGCGTGAGCCTCGGAGACGAGGGTTTTGAGGAGATCCGGGCTCTTTCGGAACTCGGGATCCTGCTCGGTCAGGCGGCTTGAGTAGAGGGTGTAGCCCCGGCGGAAGACCTCCGGGTAGACCACGTTGAAGCCGGCCTTGGAGAGCGTGCTCAAGAGGTAACGGACGCCCTCGGGGGTCTTGGGGAGGGCGCCGGCATCGAGGAAGATGCCGCGGGCTTCCACCGCGCGCGAGGGCATCAGCCGCAAACGGGCCTGGAGCATGGCCTGGCGGGCCTGCGCGAGCCATGCTTCGGCCCGCGCGGCATCGTCTCCCATCTCGGCCATCAGCGAGGCGGTGTCGAGCGCCTGGCGTGCCGTGGCCAGATTGGCGGTGATCCGGGAGTAGGGAACGTCGAGCATGCGTGCCTGCGCCGTGCTCAGGTCGGCGTCGAGCTCATTGAGATCCTTGCGCAGCGTCATCAGGGAGGCCGGAGGCGCCGCAAAAGCGGCTGGCATCGCTGCCGAGACCCCGATCGAGAGGCCCAGGATCACGGCCAACGTTGTCAAACCTGGTCGCTTCACGACGGAAACAGCCTCCCACGACGATCTGCGGGGCGCGCTTCCCCCCTTACCCCCGCCACGATGCGGCGAGCCGTCTCTATCTAAGCGGGCAACTGCCCCCTCCGTCAACGTCAGAACCCGATTAGAGCTATTGTGTATTTTTGTGAAGCGTGGTATCCTCCGGGCCATGAATGACTACAGGCGCGAAACCTCTCGATTGCTCGCGAGCGGCCAGCCGATCGACCCGGCGGCCCGCCGCGACGACGCCCACCTCCTGGCCATCGGCCACGAGGCATGCCGCCTCCTCACCGAGGCCGGCATTCCCAGCATGGTGGGCGGAGGCGTCGCCGTCTGGTCCTACGGCCGGAGGCGCTACACCAAGGACGTGGACCTCTTCATCCCGCCCCGGATCCCCCTCCTGGCCCTCGACGCCCTGGGAAGGCACGGCTTCCACACCCGCGAGACCGACGCGAGCTGGCTCTACAAGGCCATCAAGCAGGACGTCCTCGTCGACATCATCGTCTGGACCACCGGCAACATCCGCGTCAACGACGAAACCTTCGAGCGCGCCCGCTCCGCCCAGATCGACGGCTACAGCTTCACCCTCATGGGGCCCGAGGACGTGCTCTTCCGCAAGATCCTCTCCCATAAAGAAGAGCGCCGCGACTGGTACGACGCCCTCTCGATGATGACGCGTCCCCTCGCGGGCTTCGACTGGGAGTACTTCTTGAAGCTGGTCGGCGTGCCGTACGCTCGGCGAACGCTGAGTTTCCTCTTCTACGCGCAGACCGAGATCCGCCCGGAGGTCGTGCCGCCCGCTGTGCTCGCCGAGCTGCTCGGGCGCCTGCCGAATCCCCACGACGAAGCCTCCCTGGGCCCGATCCTCATGATGCCCACCGAGCGGATCACCCCTCCGCATGCCGGAGAGTCGCTTCCCTAGAGCGATATTCGTTGCTTCAGGACAGCTGCACCGCGGGCGCTAAGGCTCGGGATCAGCCGTCCTGCGCGATCCGGGCGATCGCCTCGGCATCCGGCGTCACGAAGAGCGTCTTTTCCTGCTCGTAAATCACCATGCCGGGCTTCGCCCCCGAGGGCTTCTTCACGAAGCGCTTCTTGGTGAAGACCACGGGCACCTTGCTCGACGCCCGCGCCTGAGAGTACCAGGCCGCCAGCATGGCCGCCTCGTCCCGCGTGCGCTCCGGCAACTCGCCGCCCGATGCCCTCACCAGCACATGCGACCCCGGGATGATCTGCGTGTGGAACCACCAGTCATCCGGACGCGCTAGCTTCAAGGTCAAGAGGTCGTTCTGGCGATTGTTTCGGCCCACCAGGATCTCCAAGCCGTCACTGGAGACGAAGCGGCTGGGCTGCGCTTCCGGAGTCTTCTTGGTCCCGCGCGGCGGTCGCCCCTTGGTCGGAACCTCGGGGTTCAGCTCCTGGCGCACCTCCACCAGGTCCTCGAGCCGCGTGGCCTGGGCGATCGCCGTCGCCACCGATTCCCAGTACCGAATCTCCTCTTGCCCTTCGGCAATCAAGCGCGCGCTCACTTCCATCCCCGCCTTCGCCTTCTGATACCGCCGGAAGTACCGCTGGGCGTTCTCGGACGGCGTGAGGCGCGAATCGAGCGGGATGCGGATGGTGGGGGAGTCGTCGAGGTAGTGATTGGGCGCTTCGAGCTCTTTGGCCCCCGGCGGGAGCCCCCAGCCGAACGCCAGGATCAGCTCACCCCACTGCTTCTGCTCGTCGGCCCGTTCGCCGGCCAAGACACCTTCGTGGATCCGCTCCTGGCGCGTCGCGAGCTTGGAGAGCCGCTCCTTGACGTCCTTGGCGAGCGTGGCGCGCAGCGCTTCGAGGCGCTCGCCCGTCTCGATCCCCCGATAGTACCCGTCCAGCAAGGCGTTGGCGTCCGAGGGAGGCGGCGCCTCCTCCCGGGTCCAGAGCATGCGGTAGTCCCAGGCCTTCCCCGTCTCCCGCTTGGCGTGGAAGAGGCCCTGGCGGATATTCGAAATACCCCGCTCCCAGGTGGCCGCTAACCGCGATAGTCCCTCAGACTCTACGTCTTGGGCTGGGGCCTTGGGTGAAAGGCCCGCGTCGTCACAGAGCTGGCCGATGGCGATCTTGCTGAGGCTATGCATCCCCCCCAGAATCGCGCTTTCGACCGTTCCCCCTTGGGCCAGCAGCTCCAGGAGGTCGGAACCCGTGACGTCGCGCGGATCACGGCGGTTGGCGGGGACGGGCGGCGGGTCGTAGGGGATGCCTGCGTAGATCTGGCGCTCGCGGCTCATGCTCGCGGTCACCGTGCGCAGGCTGCCCAGCACCGTCCCATCGGGCCGGTCCAGCAGAATCAGGTTGGAGTGCTTCCCCGTGAGTTCGGCCACCAGCACCCGCTCGATCGGATCCCCCAGCTCGTCGCGGCCCGTGGTGACGATCTGCAGCACGCGCTCCAGGCCGACTTGCGATACTCGCAGGACGCGGCTTCCCTCCAGGTGCTTGCGCAGCAGCATACAAAACATGGGAGGCTGCGCGGGGTTGTCCGGGCGGCTCTCGGTCAGGTGCACGCGCGAGAAGGACCCGCGAACCGAGAAGAGCAGCCGGAAGACCTCCCGGTTGCCGCGCAACTGCCAGAGCATCTCGGTGGGGGTGGGAACGTGGATCTTTTCGACACGCGCGCCCGAGAGGCGCGCGTCGAGCTCGCGGGCGACGGCGGCGAGCGTAAGGCTATCGACGGTTTGCATGCTCTCATCATACCAGTTCGCGTTCATCCGCCCCGACTTCGGGTACGAGTCTGGGGAGCAACCCTTCGCGAGGTGACGATGATCCTGAAGCTCCTGATCCTGGAAGCCCGACTCTGGCGCAGCATGTACGCCTGGCTGCGGCGTCGCCCCCTCGGCCCCGACGACTTTCCGTACCATGCCCGCTCCCCGATGGGCCTCCTCATGGGAGTGCTGGTCCTCACGACTCCCCTCGAGGTCGCCATCCTCGAGCTCCTGATTCCCTGGCCGTGGCTTCGGATCGCGACCCTGGTCGTCGCCCTCTACGCCTTGCTCTGGGTCGTCATGGTGTTCGCGAGCCTGCGCTCCATGCCGCACCGGATGACGAAGCAAGGAGTCGAGCTCCGCTACGGGGCGCTCGCGGGGGGATTCATTCCCTACGCGCAAATCGCCGAGGCCCAGGTCGCCATGGCCAATGCGCCCCAGTTCGGCGACGGCCTCCAGGTCGAAAATGACTCCGCCTACCTGGCGATCGCCGGAGAAACCAACTTGGTCCTTCGTTTGACGGAGCCCATGCGCCTCGACAAGATGTTCGGGCAGACAGCCCCGGTTCGTGAGATCCACTTCGCCACCGACGAGCCGAAGCGGATGATCGAGCGGCTCATCACCCGCTTGAAGCCAGCCGAGACCGAGGCTGCGCTAACCAGCCAGACGTGATAGCGTATTCATGCGGGATTTGCAGGCAGACAAGGGGAACGCGATGATTCGAATCCGGGACCTCACCCGACGCTATCAGACCGGAGACCAAGAGATTCGAGCTCTCGACGGGGTCAGCCTCGATATCTCGGAGGGCGAGTTCGTCGCCATCATGGGCGCCTCGGGCTCCGGCAAATCGACCCTCATGAACATTCTCGGCTGCTTGGATACGCCATCCTCGGGAAGCTACGAGTTCGAGGGCCTGCCCCTGGACCGCTACGAAGACGAGGCCCTGGCGCGGATCCGTAACCAGAAGATCGGCTTCGTCTTCCAGAGCTTCAACCTGCTCGCGCGGACCACGGCCGTATCAAACGTGGAGCTTCCGATGCTCTACGCGGGCGTCCCCCCGGCCGAGCGCCACCGTCGGGCGCTTGAGGCGCTCGCTCAGGTCGGCCTCGCGGAGCGCAAGGATCACAAGCCCAACGAGCTTTCCGGAGGCCAGCAGCAGCGGGTCTCGATCGCGCGCGCGATCGTCAACCGCCCCAAGATCCTCCTGGCCGACGAGCCCACGGGAGCCCTCGATTCCAAGACCAGCGAGGAGATCATGGACCTCTTCACCGCCCTCAACCAGCAGGGCATGACGGTCGTGCTCATCACTCACGAGCCCGACGTGGCGGAGTACGCGAACCGGGTCATTCGCTTCCGGGACGGGCGCATCCTCTCGGACGAGACGCGGGCGGCGACCCGTGGGCAGGTGCGCGCATGAGGCGTCGGCTCACGGCCGCCCTGCTGGGGGCGCTCTTCCTCTCGGCCACCACGGGCCTCGTTCCCGGTTTGACGCTATCGGCCGCTGGGGCGGCTGAAACGCCTGCGGCACGCGCGACAACTCCCTTGACCCTGGAAGCGGCCATCGCGCGGGCGCTCTCCACCCATCCCGACGCCGTGATCGCCCGGGCACAGGTCGATCAGGCCGGTATCAGCGTTGCCGACATCAGCGCCCAGCGGCTTCAGTTCTCGGCGGATGCCTCTGTTTTGGGGCGTCATGCGCAGACGGGCCTCCTGGCGAACAACGCGGCGGGCACCACCACGGATCAGACGGGCATCAACGGGACCGTGGGAATGACCGTCCCCATCTTCACGGGTGGCAAGCTGATGCAGGGCTTGCGGGCGGCCGAGCGCAACCGGGACGCCGTGGCCTTTCAAGGGGCGATGACCCGTGCGGACCTGACCTATGAGGTGACGCGGGCCTACTGGAACCTGGCGCGTCAGGAGGCCTTGACCCAGGTTCAGCAGGAGACGATCGTCCAAGCGCAGCGGGCGTTGTCCTTGACCAAGGCGAGTTTCGGACTGGGGCGCTTGACCGCCAATGACGTCGACCGAGCCGAGGTCGATGCCCTTAATACCCAGGATGCGCTCTTGCGGCTGCAAGCGCAGGCCCAAGAGGCGCGGGTGAGGCTGGCGGTGCTGGTGGGCTTGCCGGCCTCCGAATTGGCGATCGCCCCGGAGGCCTCCAAGGCACTCACCGCCCTTCCGCCCGCCACCGAGACCAAAGCCGGCAACGTGGTCTGGCCGGAGCCCGACACGGTGATCGCCGAGCATCCGAGAGTGCTGGCGGCCCAGGCGCGCGTCGAGGCGGCTCGAGCGAGCGTGGCGGCCGCGCATGGCGATCGCTGGCCGCAGCTGGCCCTCATCACGACCTATCAGCACGGCAATAACCCCTTCGACCCCCTGAGCGGGGCGCGTGGGCTGGGTTCCTTCTCGGGGACCTGGGATGCCCGGGTTTCGGCCAACCTCAACGTCTTCGACAACGGCCGGATCGGCCGCGAGGTCGCCAAGGCGGAGGCTGAGCTGGCGATCTCCGAAGCCAACCTGACCAAGACGCAGCGTGACGTGCGTTCCGGCGTCGAGCTCGCCCTCATTCGGGTGCGATCTGCCCAAGAGCGGGCGGCTTTGGCGGGGCGATCGAGTGGGGTGGCCGCGAAGACCCTCACCTGGGTCGAGACGCGGTACGAGCAGGGCTATTCCCTCCTCGTCGAAGTCCATGACTCGCGCCGCAGCTTGCTGACGGCCCGAACCCAGCGCATCGAGGCAGAAGTCGATTACCAGATTGCCCGCGCGGAGCTTGCGCTCGCGCGGGGCCGGACCGAGTAAAGGAGCGCCCGTGAAGAACCTGTTCCGTAAGAAGTGGATCGTCGTCGGCGTCCTGGTTCTGGTCGTCGGGGGCGGTGGCGTCGCCTTCTCGGTGGCTTCCAAGGGGTCGAAGGGGCCCAAGGAGGACACGGTCAAGGTGGAGCAAGGCCCCTTGGAGGTGGTGGTCTCGGAGACCGGCACCATCGAGCCGTTGACCAAGGTCGAGATCAAGAGCCGGGTGGCCGGTCAGCTGGCCGAGCTGCGGGTGGACGTGGGCGATCGCGTGGAGAAGGGCCAGTTGCTCATCAAGCTCGACACGACCGACATGGAGCGCGAGCGGTCACGGGCGGAGGCTGACCGCGACATGATGAAGGCCCGCCTCTCGATGCTGGAGGCCGGGGCGCGCCCCGAAGAGATTCAGGAAGCGAAGGCCCAACTGGAGCAGGCGGAATCCGCCTTCCTGCGGGCCCAAGCGGAGTACCAGCGCAGCCAGGCGGCTTTGAAGGCGCAGACCATCACCCTCCGGGACGCCGAATCCGCGCGCAACGACTATGACGGCGCGCGCGCCCAGCGGGACGCCGTCAAGGCGCGTTTGGCAAAGCTCAAGGCCGGTTCGCGGGCCGAAGAGATCCTGGAAGCCCGCGCGCAGCTCTCCAAGGCCGAGGTGGCGCTGCGGGCCGCGCAGGACCAGCTCGACTACGCGTCGATTCGCTCTCCCATGGCGGGTACCGTGATCAAGCGGGGCATCGAGGTGGGCGAGATGGTCTCCCCCGGCGTCTCGGCCACCGCGCAGGGCACGAGCATGTTGACCGTGGCGGATCTCGACCGCTTGATCCTCAAGAGCAACCTCAACCAGGTCGACATCGGGAAGGTCGCCAAAGGCCTCTCGGTAGAGGTCCGGGTGGACTCGGCTCCGGGCAAGGTCTTCGTCGGAGCGATCCACAAGGTGGCTCCGGCGGCCGATGGAAGCCAGAGCGGGCAGAACGGCCTTCAGACCTTCCCGGTGGAGACCATCCTGAAGGCCGCTCCCGGCATGCCCACGGAACTCTTGAAGCCCGGCATGACGGCGGATCTCGATATCCAGGTGACCCGCAAGGCGGATGCCCTTTATCTTCCGGTCGAGGCGATCGTTCGGGGTAAGGGCAACGAGGCCACGGTCACCTTGCCCGCCAAGAGCAAGGAGGCCAAGCCCGAGGTCCGAACGATCACACTGGGGCTCTCGAACGACCATCAGATCGAGGTCGTGGAGGGCCTGGCTAAGGGGGATGTCGTCCTGATCAAGCCGGCCTCCTCGGCTGCCAACGCCGCGAAGTTCTAGCATGCTCGGCGAGTACCTGCGCCTGGCTTTCAAGACCCTGCGAACGAACCGCTTGCGGTCGTTCCTCACGGTCCTGAGCATCACGATCGGGGTGACCTCCGTCATCCTGCTCACCAGCCTCGCGCAGAGCGGTCTCGCGACCCTGGTCCGCGGCGTCGAGGAGGTGGGCGGAACCCGCTTCATCATGCTCTGGCCGGATCAGCCCAAGAAGGCGGCCGGTAAGTCGGGTCACTACCTCAAGGGCCTCACGATCGAGGACGCCGAAGTCCTCAAAGGGATTCCCGACGTGGAGCGCGCGACGGTCCTGTCTCAGGAGGGCCGCAAGAGCGTGCGTCGACCGGGCCAGGCCGAGCGCCAGGCCGACCTCGTGGGGACGGACCCGGACTACCTCTCCGCCTTCGTCTTCGAGTTGGAGCAGGGCCGAAATCTCACTCATGCCGATATGAGCGAGCGCCGGCGCGTGACGGTGCTCGGGGACGAACTCGCCTCCAAGCTCTTTCCGGGAGAAGAGGCCGTCGGCAAGGAAGTCGTGCTGTCGAACGAGCGCTACCGGGTGGTCGGCCGGCTCGCCTACGCCTCGAAATCCGGGATGAGCTTCGGCTTCGCCTGGAACGACGTGGCCCTCGTCCCCCTCACTGTGCTCAAGCCGGATGGGCGGGTTTCGACCATCACCCTGACCAGCCGGGATCCCTCCCGAAACGGTCCCCTCCTGGATCGCGCCAATGCCCTCCTGATGCACCGCCACAACGGGCTTGACGATTTCCGCTTCCTGGATTTCGGGCCCATGCTTCAAGGCTTCTACGCGGTCTTCTACGGCATGATCCTGGTGGTCGGCCTGATCGCCGGGATGAGCCTGGTGATCGGCGGCGTGGGGATCATGAACATCATGCTGGTGGCCGTGGCCGAGCGGAAGCGCGAAATCGGCCTGCGCAAGGCGGTGGGGGCTCCCCAGTCGGCCATCATGCGTCAGTTCCTGGTGGAAGCGGTGGTCCTGAGCTTGTTCGGAGCCGGAATCGGAACCGCCGTGGGCGTCGGTCTCGCGCAACTCACCGTCTGGGTGGGGCCGCTGCTCCACAAGGGTTGGGTCGGCATCGTGAGCCAGCCGGCGGTTGCGGTCGCCGTCCTGGCTTCGGCGGGCATCGGGCTCTTCTTCGGCTGGTATCCCGCCAAGCAGGCCGCCAGCCTCGATCCCATCGTCTGTCTGCGCTCGGAGTAGGCCATGCGTTTCGTCGATCAGCTCGCGAGCATCCTCGCTACCCTCAACGCCCAGCGCGTCCGCACCCTCCTCACGCTCCTGGGCATCATCCTGGGCGTGGGTACTCTGGTCCTCTTGTCCAGCGCCATCGAGGGGATGGGTAAGTACATGCAGCACGGCCTTCGGGCGGCGACCGGCGAGGACATCGTCACGGTTTCCCGGCGCTGGAAGGACGAGAAGTCCGGCAAGACCGCGCAGCCTCTCGACCGCTTTGATTCCCGCGCCCTGAGCCAGGCCCCCTCCTTGATGGGAGCTCGAGTCCTCAACACCTATACGCAGCGGGTTCCCTACGGGACGCGCGAAGGTCAGCAGATCCAGGCGGTGGGCACGACCCCCGAAGCCCTCGACTTCTACGAATTGGCCGTCGCAAAAGGCCGTTTCATCACGCAGGCCGATGTCTGGAGCCGTGAGCGGGTCGCCGTTCTCGGCGCTGAGGCGGTCTCGAATCTCATCGACTCCGGAGATCCCCTGGGCCAGGAGATCAAGCTCAAGGGCGTGCGCTTCAAGGTCGTCGGAGTGCTCGCTCCGAAGCCCACGTTGGGCCAAGGAGGCTTCTGGACCTGGAACAAGGCCGTGATCGTGAACGAGCCCGCCTACGTCGATCGTCTCTCCGAAACGAAGGGGATCGAGGATATCGTCCTGAGGGCCCCGAGCGAAGCCCTGGAGACGCTCGGGCTGGCGCGCCTGGCCCATACGGCCAAGGCCGTCGTCCTCAACCGCCACCGGGGGGTGGAGAACTTCCACGTCACGGATCCGCTCAAGGACGCGCAAAGCGTAAAGATCGCCGGAATGCTGGTGGGAGCCCTGGAGGGGGCGATCGCCCTCGTCTGCCTCGGCGTCGGCGGCATCAACATCATGAACATCATGCTCGTGACCGTCACCCAGCGCACCCGCGAGATCGGCATCCATCGCGCCCTGGGCGCCACCAAGGCCGATATTCGCCGTCAGTTCCTGGTGGAGGCCGCCATCCTCGCCGCCGTGGGAGGCGTGCTGGGAGTGGCCGGCGGCACCCTTCTCGCCTGGCTGCTCTCCCTCATCCTGACGGCCACCTTGGGCTACTGGCCGTTCGTCTTCCCTCCCTTGCAGGCGGCCCTCGGCTTCGCCTTCTCGCTCTTGACTGGCCTCGCTTTCGGCTGGTATCCGGCCCATCGTGCTGCCAACCTCTCGCCCATCGACTGCCTGCGCTACGAATAGCCTTTCATGGACAAGGTTAAGTAAGCTTTTTCTTGGCATAACCCGGTTTTTATCGAATCGGGCGGCTTTCCCTGCATAACCCTCTCAGGGGGAGCGTCATGCAGTCGATGAATACCACGAGTTATCAAGGGATGTTGCAGCGGCTTGGCCAACTGGCCGGCGGCACGCTCGCTTATCCTGCCGCGCCGGCGCCGGTCGTCGCTTATCCGACTGCCGCTTATCCGGTCGTCGCGCCGGATCAGCTGATCCTTTCCCCGTCGGCCCAGGCGGTCTACGCGCCTGTCTATGCTCCGACTTATCCCGTCGTGCCTCCTCAGGCCGTCTTGCCGGCTGCTGTCCCCAACCCCTACGTTGTCCAGACGCCCGTCGTCGTTCCTGCCGCCAATAATCCGCTGGGTTTGGCCTGGGTCGAAGCCCCCGTCGTCGCGCAACCCCAGACGGCCGCTCCTTCCAACCCGCTGGGAATCTCATGGCAGGGGATGGCCACTCCGGCAGTACCGCAGACGGCCGTTCCTTCCAACCCCCTGGGAGTCGATTGGCAGGGCATGGCCACGCCGGCAGTACCGCCCGCGGTGTCCCAGCCCGTCGCCAAACCTGAGCCTAAGCCTGAACCCAAGCCGGATCCCAAGCCCGCCCCCACGCCTGCGCACACGCCGAAGCCCGCGGTGCAAGGCAGCGGTCCCCTTCTGGAGAAGGGAGCCTCGGGTGAGCCCGTCAAGAAGCTTCAGGCGCGCTTGAAGGAGCTGGGCTTCGATCCCAAGGGAGTGGACGGCGATTTCGGCCCGAGCACCGAAGCCGCTGTTCGGGCGTTTCAGGCGGCGAAAGGCCTCGGCATCGACGGTGTTGTCGGGCCCACGACTTGGGGCGCGCTCGGCATCAAGGTCGAAGGGACGGTGGCGGTCGGAGCGCTGCACGAGCGCCGCGAGAGCTGGTTCATCAGCCAGTTCTCATCGCGGTACAACACCAACGAGGACACGCCGGGCAACGGCAACTGCGGCCCGACCAGTTTGACGATGGTGGCCAAGGCGTTCGGGAAGATCAACCCGACGGCGGGGCAGGCGGACGCGGCGATCGAGGAGAGCCGCCGCCGCATGGGCGACAGCCGGAACGAACACGATGGCACCTCGGTCGAAGGCATCGCCCGGGGCGCACGCTCTTACGGCCTGGACGCGAAGGTCAGTTGGAACGCCAATTCGAGCACGATCGCCAATGAGATCGCCAAGGGGAGAGCCGTCATCGTTCATGGCGTCTACATCCGTCAGGACGGCTCTTACGGCGGTGGACACTACTACGTCGTCACGGCGATCAAGGACGGCAAGGCCTACCTCAACGACCCGGCTTACTCGGGCGGCCCCCGCGTCGTGTCGGTCGACACGCTCATGACGAGCCTCAAAAAGCGCGGCACTTACGGCATGATTTCCATCGCCCCTTGAGGTTGAGAGCGCATCCGCTCGCGCTCGGGTTAAGGGATTTTTTCTTTGGCTTAACGTGTTTTTTATCGGATCGGACGGCGATCGCGGCATAACTCTGATGAGGGAGAAACTGCCATGCAGCCGATGACCAATCCGACTTACCAAGGCCTGTTGCAACGCCTGGACCAGCTGGTGGGAAATCCGCCCCCCGCTGCGCCGGTTCCGATGGCCGCGCTGGCACCGATGGCTGTGCCGGTGCAGGTTCCCTTCATCCAGCCGGATCAGGTCATGCTCTCTCCGTCGGCGCAGGCCATGGTCGTGATGCCGCCCTACGGGCAGGCCATGGTCGTCGCTCCGCCCCCCGCCGTCATTCCTTCGCCCTCTGTCGTTCCTTATGCCCCCGTGGCACCGCTCATGCCGGCTGCCACGCTTCCGGTCGCGCCCGTCTCCAATCCGCTCGCTTTGGCCTGGGTCGAGACTCCGGTCGTCGTGGCGCCCAAGGCTCCCGCGCCGTCGAATCCACTGGGAGTCGCGTGGCTCGAGATGGTGGTCCCGGCTCCGCAACCTGCCCCTCAGCCGGTCGCTAAGCCGCCCGAGGCCAAACCAGCTCCCAAGCCTGCTCCGAAGCCGGCGCCCAAGCCCGAGGCCAAGCCCAAGGAAGCCCCCAAACCCAAGGAAACGCCCAAGCCCAAGACCGAGTCCAAGCCGGTCGCCAAACCGGCGCCCAAACCGGCGCCCAAGCCCGCGGCGGCGTACACGGTGAAGAGCGGAGACTCGCTCTCGGGGATCGCCCAGGCCACGCTGGGGAATAGCGGCCGCTGGCCTGAGATCTACGCGCTCAACAAGGGCGCGATCGGATCCAACCCCAACGTGATTCGAGCCGGCATGGTGCTGACGCTCCCCGGTGGCGCGAGCGCTCCCAAGGCGGCTCCGACGGCTCCCAAGTCCTCGGCGACGTCGCGTGCGGGAAGCGTCCCCTACATCAACCAGTACTCGCCAGCCGGCAACAACGGCTCGTACTGGAACGGCCCGGCCAACTGCGGCCCCTCTTCGATGGCGATGGTTGCGCGTGCCTTCGGCTACGGCAAGTCCATGGGCGACGCCACGCTCATCAATCACCTCGGAAAGATGGGCGGCACGAGCGGCAACGGCACCAACGTCTCGGGCATCGCCGCCATGGCGCGGGGCATCGGCAAGTCGGCCGTCACCAAGGGCCCCGGCGCGCACGTGGAGTGGATCGCCTCCGAACTTCGCGCGGGCAAGCTGGTGGTGGCCAACGGCGACTACCACGCGATGTACCCGCATATCAACAACAGCCGGACGGGAGGGCACTACGTCGCCGTCATCGGGCTGGACAACCAGGGCCGTTTCCTGGTTCACGACCCGGCCTGGAAGAACGGAGGGGCACCGATCGCCCTGACCGGCGCTCAGCTGGCGACCTTTATCCGCGCCAACCCCAACGGAGGCTGGCAGATCTCGGTCGGCTGATGAACCGAGGAGTCCACGACAAAGCGCGCCCCCCTCGACGGGAGGCGCGCTTTGTCGTGAAGAGAGGGCTTAGAAAACCTCTTGTCCCATCAGGGGATCGATCTCGCCCTGGCCGATGCCCAGCGGAATGGCACAAGGGTTACAGACCCAGAAGTTGACCAGGCGCATGCCGTTCTCGCTGACGGCGTCGTAGAAGTTCCCCATGCGCTCGGGGCTCTCCGGCTCCTTGCACATGGTGCAGATGTTGAGTTCAGATTCGGACACGGGGTACTCCTGGTTAGAGGGCGACGGCGTTGCCGCCGAGCTGGTGGGTGCGCAGGAAGCGGTTCATGGCCTCGGGGCTGACCGCCCGCACGTTGGGATCGGCCGGATCGTTGACGAGGAAGTTTCCGCGCGCGTCCATGCCGACCACGGCGACGAAGTGGCCGCCATGGCGGCCCGGGTTCTCATGGGGAGGCATGGCGTGGTAGTTGCCGTTCGCGACGACCTGCTTGCCGGAGCGAAGCTGGTCGGCGATCCAGTCGACGGAGACGCGGTACTGAGCCTGAGGCTTGGCGCCGACGGCCTGGGCCATGGAGGCGATACCGTTGACTCCGGTGCCCTGGGAGCTCGTGCCGCCGATCTTTCCGAGGTGGTTGATGAGCTGAGCGTCGGTCATGCCTTCGCCGTAGCCTCGGGAACGGGCGAACATGGCCATGGACGTGGGGCCGCAGTTGGCCGGGCCGTTCCAGTAGGAGCCGTTATTGCCCGAGGGATTGTACTGGCTGATGAGCGGGACGTTACCAGAGCGGACCGCGGAACCGCCGGTCAAGGGAGCGGTCGCAGAGGTGGCTTGCACGCCGCTGTAACCGCCGTAGCGGCTCGCGGCTTGGCCGGACGTTTGAGCGGAGTCGCCGGGAACTCGGAGGTTCGCCCCTGCATAGATGCGATCGGGGTTCTGGATGCCGTTCGCCTTGGCGAGATCCTGCACCGTCGTGCCGAACTTCCGGGCCAAAGAACTGAGGGTATCCCCCCACTTGATTTTCACGTCCATGCGTCATGCCTTTCTCGTAGCTGCCCTAACTTCTTTATGGACGGGAAGTGGCAGTTCATCGCGCGATTCAATCAAGATCTGAAGAAGACTTATTAGGGATTTAATCCTAGCGTTCGGCTAGCGCGATGGCGTGGCCCTCGGTAGACTGTAGGGGTCTGACGTAACCGGAGTTCGCGCTGTCGATTTCCGGCCGACCATGGAGGACCCATGAAGAACGCATCTGCCCTTGCCCTGGCGGCGACCCTCCTCGTCGCTTCGGGGATGCCCGTCGTCGGGGCACCGGCTTTCACCGCCCCGGCCCTTGCCGCCGCGAGCGCGAAGACGGCTCCCGTGACCCGGGACGCTCAAGTCGGGCGTATTCCCGTCCAGGAGCACACCCTTCCCAACGGCCTCAAGGTCCTCCTGGTGGAGAACCACAAGGCTCCGGTCGTGTCGGTCCAGGTCTGGTACCGGGTCGGCTCGCGCAACGAGGAGATCGGCAAGACCGGGCTCGCGCACGTGACCGAGCACATGATGTTCCAGGGATCCAAGAACTACCCCACCGGCCGGTACAAGGATCTCGTGGAAGCCAACGGGGGCGATTACAACGCCTTCACCACCGAGGACATCACCGCCTACTACGCGACCTTCGCTTCCGACAAGCTGAAACTGGCGCTCGAGCTCGAAGCCGACCGCATGACCGGCTTGATCATCCCCGAGTCGAAGTTCCCCTCCGAGGTCGAGGTCGTTAAGGAAGAGCGCCGCTGGCGCACCGAGAACTCGCCGTTCGGCATGATGTGGGAAGTCTTGGGTTCCACGGCCTACCAGGCGCACCCCTACCGCTGGCCCGTCGTCGGCTGGATGAGCGACCTCGATGGTCTCACCCGCAAGGACGCCTGGGACTTCTACAAGCGCTACTACCATCCCAACAACGCGACCTTGGTCGTCTCGGGCGATTTCACCGCCAAGGAGGCGATGCCGATCATCCAGCGCACCTTCGGCAAGATTCCCAAGGGCCCCGTGCCTCCGCAAGTTTTGACCGTCGAGCCCAAGCAGATGGGCGAGCGCCGCTCGGAGATCGTCCGCCCCGTCCAAACGTCCAGCGCGATGGTGGCGTATCATATCCCGGCCTACGGCCATCCGGACCTCTACGCCATCCAAGTCCTGTCGAACCTGCTCTCCAACGGCGAGTCCTCGCGCCTCTACCAGGATCTCGTCTACCGGAAGGCGATCGCCCAGGACGTGGGCACCTACATGTCGCAGCAAATCAACCCCAGCCTCTTCCTGCTCTATGGCACGCTCCTTCCTGGGAAGGCGACGGCGGACCTCGAAGCGGGCCTCTTCGCCCAGATTGAGCGCTTGAAGACCGAGCCCGTGAGCGATGTCGAACTCCAGAAGGCCAAGAATCAGGTCGAAGCCTCCTTCCTCTTCGGCCAGCAGAAGGCCGAGCAGGTCGCCAACATCCTGGGCGAGGCGGCGACGCTCAAGGATTACCGTCTCGCCAACCAGGTCGTGGATCACGTCCGGGCCGTGAGCGCCGAGGACGTCAGGCGCGTGGCCAAGACGTACTTCACCAAGGAGAACCGCTCGGTGGTGACCCTGATTCCCGAGTCCGCCGGCTCAGCCAAGGAGGAGCAGAAGTGATCCCGACCAAGAAATCTAAGGGCCTCGGTTTTGCCGGCATGCTGCTGGCCGCCACCATGCTCCTGCAGCCCGCCACCATGACCCAAGCCTTGGCCGCCCCGGCGAAGGCGGCCCAGCCTCAAGCCGCCAAGCCGCAAGCCGCCAAGCCGCAAGCCGCCACGTCCCAGGCGCATGTCCTCAAGGCGCTTCCCAAGCCCCAGGAATTCCGCCTCGCCAACGGCCTCAAGGTCTTGCTGGTCGAGCGGCATGACCTGCCGCTGGTTCAGGTGCAGGTGGTCTTCCGCGCCGGCCGCCTCTATGAGCCTGCCGGTAAGGCGGGCGTCGCCGACCTCACCGCGAATCTCATGACCAAGGGCACCGCGTCGCGCTCGGCCACCGAGATCGCCCATGCGATCGACTTCGTGGGCGGCTCGCTGGCCGTGGGCTCGGATACCGACATGGCGGTCGCAAGCCTCGCCATCCTCAAGAAGGATCTCCCCGTCGGCCTCGAGCTGCTCGGGGACGTGCTGACGCAGCCGGCGTTCAGCGCCGAGGAGCTCGATCGGGCGCGTGAGCAGGCGATCGCCCGCCTGCGCAGCTCGCTCGACGACGCGGATGCCGTCCTGGGGGCCGCCTACGACCGCGCCATCTTCGGCCAGTACCCGTATGGCCGCACGAACCTCGGCACCGATGCCTCCCTGTCGGCCTTGACCCGCGAGGACATCGTCGCCTACCACCAGGCCCGCTACCGTCCTGACGGCGCCTTCGCGGTGATTGTCGGAGACGTGACCCGATCCGAGGTGGAGTCCCGCTTCGGCCAGGCGCTCGCGGACTGGAAGGGCCAGGTCTCGGACTCCGCGATCCCGCAGCTTCCCGCTCCCATCAAGGGTAAGCACGTCACGCTTGTCGACATGGACGTCAACCAGTCCTACGTGATGCTGGGTAACCAGAGCTTCAAGCGGAACGATCCCGACTACTACGCCACCTCCTTGATGCTCTCCATCCTCGGCGGCGGCATGAACTCGCGCCTCTTCTCCGAGGTTCGCGATCGCCAGGGACTCGCCTACGGGGTCTGGTCCTCCAACCGCATGGACCTCACCTCGGGAACCGTCATGGTGGGCTTGCAGACCAAGACGGCCTCGACCAAGCAAGCCCTGAACAGCATCCAGCACGAGATCGCGCGCATGGCCAAGGACGGCGTCACCGCCAAGGAACTCGCCGATGCCAAGTCCGCCATGCTCGGCTTCTTCCCCATGCAGCTCGAATCCAACCCCGACCTGGCCCGGATGCTCACCCGCATCGAGTTCTACGGTCTGGGCTCGGATTACCTGAGCCGCTTCGCCGAGCGCGTCTCGGCGGTCGATCAGGCGGCCATCCGCCGCATGGCCCAGAAGTACCTCCCCTCCGGGGATTACGCCCTGGTCCTGGTGGCCCCCGCCAAGCAAATCGAGGCGGACCTCAAGGGCTTCGGCTCCGTGAAGACGCTCTCCAAGCAGGAGCTGATCCGCTAGCCGCACGCGCCCGAATCGAGGCGGCGAGCCCACTTCGTCGGCTCGAAAAGCCGGCGCGGGCGCGACAACTAAATCCAGAGGCGGGGCCGGGGGAATTTTCCCCGGCCCCGCCGGTTTTTTGAAAAAATTGGAAGTTTTTCGGAAATTAAAGGCAAGATTAACTAATGGTTGTCTATAACTTTTTCAGCCCCGGCTCGACCCGGGAAAGATTGCCCCCCTTGTAGGAGGAACTTGCTTCGATGAATCGCTTCCGCATGCTGACCGGAACCCTCCTTGCCTCGGCCGTCCTTGCTGGCTGCGGCATGCCCTCGTCGGTGGTTCCGATGGGAGCCCAAGCTCCGGCCGTCTCCAAGGACGACTTCCGCGGCAACGGCACCTCGCGTCGCGAAATCGTCGTGAAGCTTACCCCCGGCATCGGCGCGATGAGCCTCGGCATCAAGGCCAAGCGGGTCATCCCCTCGATCAACACCATGGTTGTCGAGGTTCCCGACGGCAAGACCCCTGAGCAGATGATTGCCGAGCTATCGAAGACCGGTCGCGTCCAGTACGTCGACTACGTCAACCAGGTCATCCTCGAGGAGGAGGCCGTCGATCCGATGATGCAGGATCAGTACGCCCTCACCAACACCAACGCGACCACCGCGTGGAAGACCACCAAGGGCAACGCCAAGACCATCATCGCCGTCATCGACACCGGCGCTGACATGAACCACCCCGACCTCAAGGACAAGATCGTCAAGTCCTACAACGTCTTCACCAAGACCGCGGCCGTCTCGGACTCCCACGGTCACGGCACCCACTGCGCCGGCATCGCCGCCGCTGCGCTGAACGGCGTGGGTATCGCCGGTATCGCCCCCGATGCGGGCCTCATGCCGGTTCAGGTCCTCAACGCCGGTGGTGGCGGTTCGGACGCGACGATCGCCGAAGGCATCGTCTGGGCGGCTGACAACGGCGCCAAGGTCATGACCATGAGCCTCGGCCTCTACAAGCGCTCGAAGGTCCTCGAGGAGGCCCTCCAGTACGCCCTCGACAAGGACGTGACCCTCGTCGCCTCGGCCGGTAACAACAACATCCTCAACGATCCCGAGACGGCTCCTCACCTCCCCTCGACCTACCCCGGCGTCATCGAGGTGGCGGCGACCGACGTCAACAACCAGAAGGCCCGCTTCTCGAACTTCGGCAAGACCGTCACCGTCGCGGCCCCTGGCGTGGACATCCTCTCGACCGTTCCCGGCAACTACAAGAAGATGAGCGGCACCTCGATGGCTTCCCCCGCCGCCGCCGGCGTGGCTGCCCTGATCCGCACCAAGTACCCCAACCTCAAGCAGGCCCAGGTCAAGGCGCACCTCGAGAAGACCGCCAAGGACCTCGGCGACCCCGGCTTCGACCAGTACTTCGGTCACGGCCTGGTGGACGCTGCCGCCGCCGTCCGCTAAACCCAGAGCAAAAGAGCGCCGCCCTTCGGGGCGGCGCTTTCTGCATGGGAGGCAGGGCGCCAAGCCTGAATGGCGGCGCTGGATCCTTGATGCCCTTATGGGGGGCGGCTGGATGGGCCTACTTTGTTCGGGGGTGGGGCTTGGTCTGGAGCGGGCGCAACCTCGTCGGTCCAACCCCGCTGGAGCGCAAGCCCGGGTGACGACGGGGCTGAGTTCCTTGCTGGAATTCGAGCCCCGCGATCCGGGGGCGGGCGTGATGGCTTCTGTCTAGCGACCCCAGTCGGTTGACGCTCAGGAGAGCGGCTGGGTCGTCCCATCCAGCTTCAGCACCATCAGGGTCACGTCGTCATCCTGAGGCTGTCCTGCTTGGAAGTCTCTCAGGCTCGCCAGGATGGCCTCGCGGATCTTCGCGGCGGTATGGCGCTGGTGTAGCCAGATGAGCTCTTCCAGGCGCTCGAAGCCGAACTCGTCGCCCTGGGGATTCTTGGCCTCGATGATGCCGTCGGTGTAGAAGACCAGCACGTCGCCGGGACCGATGGAGGCCTCGCGGACCGGGAATTGGGTATTGGGGCGAACGCCCAGCGGATACGCGGAGGGCTTCAACGAGATCAGGCGGCCGTCACGGGACTGGAGCTGGTAGGGGTAGTGGTGTCCTGCGTTGGTGTAGTGGATCCGCCGCTCCTGGAGGTCGATCAGCGCATAGAAGAAGGTCATGAAGCGGCGCTCGGCGGTGGCCGAGAAGACCATCTCGTTGAGGCCGGTGATGACCGTGGCGGCGTCCGGATCGCGGCCTACCTGCATATGGAAGGCGCTCTTGGCCATGGCCATGAGCAAGGCGGCGCCCAGGCCATGACCGTTGACGTCGCCGATGGCGACGGCCAGGCGCTTTGATTCCAGGGGCACGAGGTCGTAGTAATCCCCGCCCACTTCGTCGGCGGGCTTCAGGTAGAAGGCGATATCGAGCCCTTCGATGACCGGAGGCGTCTGGGGCAGCATGGACTGCTGGATCTTGGTCCCCATCTCGAGTTCCTGGCGGTAGCGCTGCTGCTCCAGCAGCTGCTTTTGTTGCTCTTGAAGCTCGGCGGCCATCTGGTCGATGGCGAGGTAGAGCTTGCCGACCTCGTCCTTCGGGCCGTCGTGCTTGACGCCCACGGGCGCGTAGGACCCGGCGGCGATCTGCTGGGTGGTGGCGGTGAGTCGGCGCAGGGGAGCGATGACCATCCGGTTGAGTCCCGCGATCAGACCCAGGGAGATGAGCACGACCAAGAGGATGCCGATGAGCAGGCCTTGCGTGCGAAGCAACGCGAGCTTCTGATCGAGGGAAGCGAGCGAGAATTCGATCTCCGCGACGGCCGCCGGCTGATCCAGGACGAGCATGGGAGCGATCATCCGGAGGGTATGGCCGCTCTTGCCGTGTTCTTCGACGGAGACGGGTTCGCGTGTCGAGAGAACGGTGGCGAGTTCGCGCAGGGGGGCGATCGCCTCGGAATCCTCCGGATCGGTCGTCTGATCGACCTCATCGGGCTCGGTGCTGGCGATGACCACGTACTCGCGGTTCACCAGGCGCAGGTGAAGCACGTTGGGCAGCTGGCTGACCTCGCTGACCAGGTGCTCGAGCTTGGGGCCGTTGTAGAGGTCGGTCTCGGTGATGATGCCCAGGTTGATGGCCTTGGTGCGGAACAAGAGCTCGCTCTGGAGCTGCATGAGGGCTTCTTGGCGCTGGTGCCCGACGACCAGGGTGACGATGCCCATGACCACGATCGTCTGGATGGCCAGGATCAAGAGGATCAGCTTGACGCCCAGGTTGCTGAAGAAGGCCTGGAGGAGGATGGTCACCAGGGCCATGACGCGAACCCCGTCGCGCGTGGGCGCGTCGGGGGGCGGGGGTGGCAAGAGGACGTCGGTCTGGATCGTGGGCGGCGTCATCAGAGGCCGAACCACTTCGCGTAGAGCTTGGAGTAGCGGCCATCCGCCTTCATCTTGGCGAGCTGCGCGTTGAATTGCTGGATCAAGGTCTTCTGGCGCGGCGAAGCCACGATCCCATAGCGTTCGGCCGTGAGCGTGCCGCCGATGATCTTGAGGTCCTTGCGCTGCTTCAGCTCGTTGAGGGCCACCGGCAGATCCACCACCACGGCGCCGATCCGGCCTCCGCTCAGCTCGTCGAAGGCCGGCGCGATGTCCGGGTAAGGCTTGATGCCCTGGCTATGGAGCTGGTTCTTGGCGGCTTCCTCTCCGGTGGTGCCGAGTTGCACTCCCACGAGCAGGCCCGATAGCTCGTGGCGGGTGCGCAGCTTGGATGCCTTGGTCACGACGATGGCTTGGCCCGCGTCGAAGTACGCGTCCGAGAAGGCGAGGGTCTTCTGGCGCTCGGGGGTGATGGTCCACGACGAGATGGCGGCGTCCAGCTTGCCCGAGCCCAGGAGCTTGGGCTGATCGCCGAAGCTGACGCTCTGGAGGTGGACGGTCGTGCCCATGCCCTTGGCGAGCTCCTGGATGAGGTCGATCTCGAAGCCGGCAATTCGACCGCCGTCGAGGTAGGAGAGCGGAGGGAAGTTGGGCTCGGTTCCGATGACCAAGGGCTTGGAAGCGGCTCCCGCCGAAGGAGCCGCCGCCAGGAATATGCCGAGAATCGCAACGAGCCAGCCTCTGCGCATGCGCCCTCCTACGTGTTCAGGTCAGCGTTACTGCCTGGCGCCACCACTGTCGGAACTTACCGCACCTAACCAAACCAGGCATGTGGTCTCCTTTGGCCGCCGTGGGCGGCTTGGAGGAACAGTTTGGTTAGGCGCTAGGACTTGATGAGCGTTCGGACGATGTCCGCCCGGCTGATGATGCCAGCCAGGCGTCCGGAGGCATCCACCACCGGGAGTCGGTTGAAGCCGCGGTCGGCCATCAGGGAGGCGGCCTCGGCGATGTCGGCGTCGGGCGAGACGGTGACGACCGGGCTGGTCATGACGTCGCGAACGTGGGCTCCGACGGTCTTCTTGATCTCCTCGATCACGTGCTCGCGGTTGTCGAGCTGGATCAGGCCATCGAGGAGGAAGAGGTACGCGGGCGGCTTGAGGGGACGATCGCGGAAGATCAGGTCTCCCTCCGTCACGATCCCCACCACGCGATCCCCGTCGACGACCGGGAAGCCGCTCACGCGGTGCTTTTCCCAAACTTCGAGGACCTCCTGGATGGTCATCGACGGGGTCACCGTCCAGACTTCCGTGGTCATGACGTCACGAACGCGCATTTCCCCTCCTAGAGTGCCGGGACGGTGAACCGTCCCCAGGTCGACATGAAGACGCTGATGATGGCGACAGTGAAAAGCAAGCGTAGGCCATGAGGCCCGAAGAGGGCGAGAACGGCCCCGATACCCGAGCGGAAGGCATGGTCCAAGGCTCGCCTTTCGGTCAATTCGGCCAAGACCGCCCCGATCAGCGCGCCGAGGATGGCGACCATCAGGCTACCCCCGAGGAAGAGGCCGATGAGCACGCCGATGAGGGCACCCCATGCGGTGCGCTCACCAACCCAGCGAACCCTCAGGTCGAAGCGGCGGGTGAGCGGCTCGATGAAGAAGCCGAGCGCGGTGAGGGCCATGGTGAGGCCGAAGGCGACGAGGCGGAAGGTGGGGGCACCGACGGCGAAGGCCATCCAGGCGCCGTAGGCGAGCGCGGAGAACCAGGCGAGGGCGTGGCCCAGCCGCCGGGGAACGAAGGCGAGGATGAGGGCGATCGCCAAGAGGACGAGCACCGCGAGGTAGAACAACGGCTGGAATGATGTAAGCACGGACTTACCCTCCTGAGGAGACCCCGTGCCATTGTACCAGAATCTCACGCTTGCCTGAATGCCTTGCATGCATGCTTGCAGAGAACCGGTGGGGGCGACCACGTGGTCCCATGGGCCTCCCTTCGGGAACGCATGGACGATTTCCGCTTGCTTGCTTACTAAGGGAGCGTTCAACGCCCAATCAAGCGGAATTTACTAGGAGTTCATGTCTCACCTGAAATAAAAATTAAATGGTAAAATGGGTTATGTGGTAATCAAGCGAGGAGTGATGATGTGTACAAAGTAAACGATAATATTATCTATGGGAAGATGGGAGTGTGCATAATTACGGATATCACCGTTCCAAAGCATCTCAATAACGTTAATTTCCAGTTATATTACGTGTTGAAATCATTAAGTGATAGTTGCATCATTTATACCCCGGTCGATACCTCGGTGTATATGCGTCCGGTCATTTCGGCGGAGGATGCCGATCGCCTCATCGATCAGATTCCCACCATGTCATGCGAGGCCTATGACGAGGACTCCGGGAAAGACCTGGTCAGGCATTACGAGTCGGCGCTCGAAATGCCTAGCTGTGAGGATCTCCTCAAGCTCACCATGTCCATCTCTGCCAAGAAGCAGGTGGCGGACCATGCCGGCCGGAAACTCGGGCAGATCGATCGGACGTTCATGAAACAGGCGGAAGACATCCTCTTCGGCGAGCTTTCGCTTGCCTTCGGGATTCCCAAGGACCAGGTGTCGGAGTATATCGCGGCACGCGTCGAAGACCGCGAACGCAAGCTCGCATGACGAAGGCCCGCCGGTTTCAAACCGGCGGGCCTTCGTTCGAGAGGTTAGTGCGCCGTGGAGCCGAGCGGACGCCGCTCGGCATGCCGGGCCTGGGCGAAGGAGAGCAGGCGATCGAAGAGATCCGGCAGCATGATGCCAGCCGCGCGTGCTTCCTTGGGCAGCAGGCTGCCCTCCGTGAGGCCGGGGATGGTGTTGGTTTCGAGCACGTAGATCTCGCCCGCCGGCGTGATGCGCATGTCGGTGCGGGACATGCCCCAGCAGCCGAGGGACTTGTGCGCCTTGACGGCGAGCTCTTGCACGCGAGCGGTGAGTTCGCCGCTGATGCGGGCCGGGACGATCTCCTCGGCGGCGCCCGGCGTGTACTTGGCCTCGAAGTCGAACCACTCGCCCGCCGGGACGATCTCGACGATCGGCAAGGCCTGGAGCTCATGGCCGCCAATCACGCCGCAGGTGACCTCGGTGCCGGGCACGAAGCGCTCGATCAGGATCTCCGGGCTGTAGGAGGCGGCACCCTTCCAGGCGTCCTCGAACTCCGCGGGGTTCCGGACGATGAAGACCCCGAAGCTGGAGCCCTGGTTATCCGCCTTGAGGACGTACGGGTAGCCGAAGCGGGCTTCGGCCAGGCGCGAGACCTCCTCCAGATTGGGAGCGGGAGCGTAGCGCAGGTCGTAGGCCTGGGCGTCGGCGGTCGGGATGCCATTGGCCGTGTAGACTTGCTTGGTGCGCCACTTGTTCATGGCCAGGGCGCTTGCGTAGACCCCGGAGGCCGTGTACGGCATGTCCAAAAGGTCGAGGGCTCCCTGGAGAGTGCCGTCCTCGCCGCCTTCCCCGTGAAGCGCGATGAAGACCACGTCGTAGCGGGCCTTGAGATCAGCCCAGCTGAGTGAAGCGGGAGGCAGAAGGTCCTTCAGGTCGACGACCTCGGCGACGTAGCGCTCGGGATCCAGGTTTCGGCGCACCATCTCTCCGGATCGCAAGCTCACCTCGCGCTCGGAGGAGAACCCTCCGGCGAGGATCGCCACCCGTACCTTCTTGCTCATTGATCGCTCCTTGAAAAAGGGCTCCCCCCTGGCTGGGGGGAGCCTCGTCATTACGCTCCGAGGCGGGTGCCCTTGCCGATGACCGAGTCATCGGCAATCACCACGTCTCCGGAGAGATGGCTATGGGGGCCGATTTGGCTGCTGCGGCCCACGATGCAGCGTTGGATCTTGGCCTCTTCGCCGACGAAGGTGTCGGCGCCGACCACCGCGTGGGCCACCGAGGCTCCGTCGTCGATGATGACGTTCCGGTCGAGGACGGCGTACTCGTTGAGCACGGCTTTCTTGCGGATCTTGGTGCCGG